>WLWH01000706.1_pt1 | contig 26605 bp, 31 predicted proteins | sample 6712741 | NCBI WGS metagenome assembly WLWH01 (sample SAMN12718694, study PRJNA515312) | sponge metagenome | isolation source: marine sponge | host: Mycale hentscheli | place: New Zealand: South Island, Marlborough, Capsize Point | collected 2003-05-01
TAGGTATAAGGGAAGAGGCAGAAACACAAGTATCAAGGGAAGGTAACTTCTTTGAAGTAGCAGAAGACTTAAAACAAACTGACCCAGAATCTTCTATCTTTGATAAGAAACTAGAAGAAATAATGAAGCGGTCTAAGAGTCCCATACGCACCATCAGTACCTTTCTGCAAGGGTATGGTGAAGGTAAGTTTACAGGGGCAAGTAAAGCTATGCGTGCTGCGGAAGCGCAGTATGACAACATGGAAATGGACTTGCTTAAACTACAACAAGCTAACCGTATTTCTCAACAGCAGTTTGACATTAATATGCAGAAGATTGCTAACGAGAAAGAACAACTTAGGATTACGGAAGATAATTACAAACGCACGGCTCAAGTTAGAGAAGCCTATAATACCATTATGAGTACTTACTACGATGACATGGTTGAAGCACAACGTAGTAGAGATACGGCAAGTTTAATAAGCACGAGGGCTGACATAGCAACAGAATTTAGAGGTAATCCTATACTGCATGAAGATGTCATTCGACAAATAGCCCAGCAACAAGCTGGAGGTGGCTTAAGTATTAAACAGCTTGATAAATATATAGAAAAACAAGGAGGCAATACTGCATTTATGGAAGCTGCGGAAAGAGCTTTTATTAACCAGTTGTTTCCCGGTTTAAGCGGGTTGGGTGGAAGTGCAGCCGTTGGCAATGTTGTCAACTATACTGATTTGTAGATAGGAATAACTATGCCCGTAGTAAAAGTTCCTGATGGTAGGCTAGTTAACTTCCCCGACGATATGCCAAGGGAAGAAATAAAAAGTATTATCGCAGATAAGTTTCCCGATGCTTCATTTGAACGTGCGCCTTTTACTCCCGAACTAGGTTTAATGGACACCTTCGGTGGTGGCGTATCACGAGGCATATCCCGTCTAGGTTCCACCTTTACTGACATCATCCCTGCTATGGCGGGGAGTGCCATTGGCGCAGACGAATATGCTGAAGAACAATTTGCTGAAGCAGCCGAAAAGCAACGAATAAGTGAACTGCTTAACCCCACCCAGTTTGCCAGCTATAAAGACGTAGAAGGTATTGGAGACTTTACCCGTTTTGTAGGTGAAACTATTGGTGAGCAGGTGGGTAACCTTGGTCTTACCATAGGAACAGCTTTGACAGGCGGAGCACTTGCTCCTATAGCAGGTGCAGCTAGGGCTACCGGACAACTAGCAGGTGCAGGGTTTGGGTCTTACGCGCTTAACGCACCCGAAGTCTTTGAAAACATCTACCGTGAAACAGGTGAAACAGCCCCCGGTACGGCTCTTATCTTTGGTGCGGGAGCAGCGGCACTAGACTCAATACTACCTGCTGCACTAGCGCGTAACATCTCTGGCCCTATGAAAGCAGGAGTAGTCACTAAACTACTGGAACGTTCGGGTATGCAGCCGGGTGTGCTGCGTTCGGGTACTGCGGGACTGTTTTCTGGGCTCGGTCTTGAGGGTATAACTGAAGGCGCACAAGAAGGGATTAGCATAGCTGCTGAAAGATTTATTGATGACAACCCTGATGTCTTTGGTAGTAAAGAGTTTGACCGGATCATGGAAGCTAGCGTTCGTGGTGCTGTAGCAGGTGGAGGGTTTGGCACAGTTGGCGGAGGTATAGAAGGTGTTAGAGAAGGCGCACAACGTTCTCAACGATTACAAGACTTAACTGAAGCCAGAAAAGTAAGAGATGAAATTACTAAAAAAGCTAAAGAAGATGCCGCGTTTGCGTCAGACTTACAAGATACGCAAGCTCAAGACCCACAAGGCGATCTATTTGGTGCGCCTGTCGCATCTACTATATTACCTACGGAAGAAACAGAAGCATCTATTGCTAACTTTACTAACCCTCAAATAAAACAAGAGGCTCAACGTAGAGCTAGAGAAAACAAAAGCAAAGTATCAGTAGAGGAAAAGAAATTAAAAGCTGAAAGAGCTGAAGCAAATAAACTAATAAAAGACCAAAAAGCAGCAGATAAAAAATTAGCAGCAGCGCAGACAGATATGTTTACTGCTGAGGGTGCGCCAACTCCAGCGGTAGAAAAGAAATATCAAGCTGCTGTAAAAGCTCAAGAAAAAGTTGATACGCAACGGCGTAAGCAGTTGTTAAGTGCGGAGCAATTAGATTTAAACTTACCCGCTGGCACACCGTCAACAACTGTAAGTGAAGAGGCAGTAACAGCAGGGCAAGGAGATATATTTGGTGGTATGCCAGAAGTTACAGAACCCCCTGCTCCGGTAAGTTCTACAGTCATTCCTACGGACAAGATAGGATTAAAAGCGTGGGGCAAAGAAAACTTTGGAATTGGACCTACTGCAGCGATATTACGTGAAGGTGGTCCTTTAGCTGGCAAAGACTTAAGTGATCCTGTCCAAGCCGCAGAAGTAAAAGCCGTTCTTGACACAGTTAAAAATAATACCAAAAGCGCCACTGTACCTGTAAAGATAGATGAGTTTCTTGCTCGTCCAGAGTTCCAAGTTGAAACTATAGAAACAACAGATCAAACAACAGAAACAACAGAAACAACAGAAACAACAGAAGCCCAATCTGTAGCCCAACCTGTAGCCCAACCTGTAGCCCAACCTGTAGCCCAACCTGTAGCCCAACCTGTAGCCCAACCTGTAGCCCAACCTGTAGCCCAACCTGTAGCCCAACCTGTAGCCCAACCTGTAGCTACAGCACCTATGTCAGCAGCTAGTATACGAGCAGCCGTGCCTACAGAAAGGACTGATCCTAATCAAACTTTAGTAGCAGAAGAAACTACTACGGATGTAACTGAAGATGTAACTGAAGATGTAGTTGAGGAAGGAGCTGATACCTCTGTAGATGTGAGCGAAGCCTTTGCTTCTTCGGCGTTACGGGGTGCACCAGAAACGAAAGCTAGAAAAACAAAAGCGCAAAGAGACCTTGAACGAGAAGAGCTTAGACAATTAGCTATAGAAGACAACATATTTCAAAATAAGCCTACGTACACAGGTAAAGCACTCAACAGAGAGCAACGGCGCATAGCGGAACGTGGCAACTTTAAGCAACTGCTTAACAGGCTAATCCCGTCTCAGGCTCCTGAAATACAACGAGTACTGCGTAAAATAAGCTCACAAGGTCTAGCTACTAAGTTAGTTGTAGGTGCTACGCCAGAAAACTCAAGCGGGTACTACGATCCCAATACAGACACTATAGTAATTAACCCCGAAACAGGACTTACAGAACATACGTTCTTGCATGAAACAGCCCATGCTTCTTTGTCTCAAGCTCTTAACAACCCAGACCTACAGATAACTAAAGACTTTTTTAAGTTTTACTCTGATATAAAAGATCAGATGGGCGATATTTATGGTGGTCAAGACTTACAAGAGTTTACCGCAGAGTTAGTAGGTAATCCTGAGTTTCAAGCATTGCTTAAGGATACTAAAGCACCCAATGCTCCAGCTAATAAAAACTTGTGGAATACCATCATGGAAGCCATTGCGCGTTTCTTTGGTTTCCGTCCACAACAGAGTGCGTACACCAAGGGCTTAGACTTTGTAGATAAAATACTAGACGTATCTCAGGGTGTTGATCCTACATTGTCGGATCGCCTGTTCTTGGGTACACCTAAGATGGGTGTAGGAGCTATACGTACAGCACTAAATACTGGTGGGGAACTTGCAGGTAAAAAGAAAGAAGCCCTATTAGACGGTCTTTCACGTATGGGAGACACTCAAGGTGGTGGCACTTTTGTATCTCAAGCTATGCGGGCGCTTAGGCTACAAGATTTCGTAAAACTATTTGGAGAAAAGTTCCCACAAATAAAAGCTTTGCAAGATGCCATACTGCAACGTCAAGGCACTATTGAACGAGGTATACAAACAGCCCAAAATAAGCACAGGGAATTTGTTAAACTAGCAAAAGAGTTACCCGCTCAAGTAGAAGCTTTATCTAAAATAGCTCACGACGCTAGACGTGCTGCTGTAGACCTTGTAAATGTGGACAAAGAATTCAAAGTTACCGATGCAAACAGAGCTACATATGAAGCGTTACGTAACCGTCTAAACAGATTAGATCCACGCGTACAAGCAATGTACAAAGAAATGCGTACTGATTACAGACAGATGTACGATAGATTCCGTAAGTACGTAGAAAGCCAAGCAGAAAATAATTCTCAACTTGCTGCTATTAGAGATGAGTTTACTGCAAAAACTTCGGCTATTGGATACGTCCCTTTCTTACGTTTTGGTGATTACTTTCTTGAGTTTAATTATAACGGTGAACGTTATGTAGAAGCTTTTGTGTCCCCGCGTAAAAGAGATCAGTACATACAAGAAAACGCAGATAAAATAGGTAGCGATCCTATACTGTTTAACACTACAGACAAAGCGGCATACAACGGTGATTCATTCCCCGAAGGTAGTTTTGCTAGGCGGTTAATGGAAGTACTCCCTGCCGAACAACGTAGTGAAGTATATCAAGTAATGTTAACGCTATACCCCGCTAATTCTTTTATGCAGCGCACAATGAAAGCAGATTTAGTGAAAGGTGAATCCCCAGATATAGTTCGTGGGTACGGTGACACTATGCTGAAATGGGTGCGTAAACAAGCCAGCTTAGAATACTTACCTAAGATACAGGATAACTTGCGTCAGATAGCACTAACCAAAGGTATAGGGACTGATGCCGCAGTGCGTGATGAGATTGGTAGGAGGGCGGAGTTTATACAAAGTCCGAATTATGGTTCAGGGATTGCCTTTGCAGCTACGTCAGCTTATAACCTTTTTCTACTAGGTAACGTGTCCTCTGCTGTAGTTAACTTAAGTTCTGTACCTTTACTCACAGTGCCATTACTAGCGGGTCAATACGGTATAGGTAAAGCCAATAGTGCTGTGCTTAACGCTATGAAGTTAGCGACAGGTAGAAAAGCAAGCGAAGAGTACTGGGGTAAAGACCCTAAGTATGTAAAGTTGTACGAAGGCTTAATGGATAAAGCTCAACTAGAGCATACTCAGCAAAGAGAAATCTTAGAAGGTTCTCGTCAAAGAACAGAAGATTACGACTCTTTCGGTGCTAAAGTTATGAGTCTTGGTAGTTTACCTTTTACGTATGCAGAAACTTACAGTAGAGCTACTACAGCAATAGCAACTTATGATTTAGCTAAGGCAGCGGGTAAATCAGATACTCAGGCAATAGATGAAGCCGTAAGCACCGTTATAGATGTACATACTTCAGGCATGGCAGCGGAAGGACCGCAACTAATGCAGAACGCATTTGGTGGTTTAGGGCGTGTTATGTTTACGTTTAAATCGTTTATCTGGAACAGCGCATTTGTTATTGCTAGAGGTATGCGAGAATCTTTAAAGAACCAAGACCCAGAAATACAGCGGATAGCTCGAAGACAAACTTTAGGTATTTTTGCTATGAGTAGTGCTATAGCAGGAGTAAATGGGTTACCTTTTTTCGGGGCGGCTGCTACCTTTGCAAATATGGTCCAAGCGATATTTGGAGATGATGACGAACCGTTTAATGCTAAAGATGATTTGCGTTTGTTTATAGGGGATCTTGCTTACAAAGGCCCACTTAATAAAGCCATGAACCTAGAAATATCTAATCGCGTTGGATTAGCAAACGGGCTAGTGTTTAGAGAAGATCCGTACAGCCTAGAACAAAATGGGCTTGTTTTAACTGCTATTTCCCAAGCAATGGGACCAATGGGTAGTTACTTACTTGGCGCAGAGAATGCTTTACTTGGAAACGGACGTTTAGAAGCATTAGCTCCAAGCGGGATTAGAAATGTTTTAAAAACAGGACGCTTTATATCAGAAGGCGGAGCTAGAACTGTAGATGGTCAACCTATTATGGAAGACCTCAATGCGTATAATTTGGCTCTTCAATTTTTTGGTTTTACTCCTGCAAGTTTGTCTAACTTGTATGAGATTAGATCCGCCGGTAAAAACTTTGAAAACAAAGTGCTAGACAGACGACAAAATATATTAAAGAAATACTACCTTGGTATAACAACTGGGGACAACGAAACTACGCGTGAAGCACTAGAAGAATATGCAGAGTTTGCTAAAGCGTTCCCTGAAAAAGTATCTCCAGGTTTACTAAAAAGATCGTTTAAGTCCCGACAACAATCTGCCTCAGAACTTATAAACGGTTTACGCTTCGATAAAAAGCTACGTAATAAATATGTTGAGGAATTAGAAGGTTAAACTCTCCATACCCGAATGCCCCGCACCCCATCTTCTATACGTACTTTAGTAACTACTTTGTATTTAAGTCGTTTAACTTCTGCAAGTATGATGCGTCTGTGTTTTTTAGGGTCGAGGCACGGTATAAAAAATGACCAACCTTTCTTAAACTTCTTCCAGTTGATCTGGTAGTTCACCTTCTCCAGTTGCATTATCTTCCTTCGCCTTTTCTGCAAAAGCATCCATGTTTATAAAGTCGCTATGTGAGCAGTCAAAAACATTACACCGTACTGGTGGAGCTACTGCATTAGTACCTTTTGTTAGTTGCTTGTTAGCATCAGTTAAACACATTTTTTTAGCTTTCAATTCTTTAATCAATGCTCTGTACCCAACATGATTATTGTTACAATATTTCTTTAGTGCGTTAGCAGTAATATACATAAGTTTAGTATCTGGTTCATAGCGTAACAACAAACCCATTCTGGGTTCTAATACTGGAGAAGTTGATCTAGCTGCTCGCTTGTCTACACTATTATTAATTATCAATAAGTGTTGGTTATACAGGTTTAAGAACTCACCAATAGTTGCACTCGCAGTATCTACTGGCGGAGTAGTGTCCTTCCTTGTAGTTTGAATTACAGGTATAACTTTTTTGTAGATTCTACCTATATCTAAATTTATTAACCCAACTTTCCTAGCAATTATCCCCCCGGCTATATTAGCTGAAAGCATAGCAGACCAGTTTCTTTCTCTACTTGTTAGTTTGAGTTCTTTATCTATCGTACCCTGTACTTCTTTTATCAACTCCATGCAGTCTTCAAAGTTTGCAATCACGTACTGTATAAAAGGAACAATGGCGTGACCGTAATTTTCACCGAGTTGGTGGTCAAACATTTCTTTACCTTCTTCGGGAGAAACAATCTCTCCATCTAAAGGCTCTACAACAAATTCAATTATCCTCATTATCTCCCCATCTGGGTGATCTTTTAGTCCTTGTAACTTGTCATAGAACGAAGAGTTAGAACTGGTTAGAGAGATAGTCCGCCAAGTAGTGTTGTTCTTACGTAGCTTGTTTGCGTGAGGGTCTCCTTTATCATTACCCCTGCCTTGTGATGTAGCGTAAGCAAAATCCGTCAACTGTTCAGCGGGCATGTTACTTAACTCATCCATTGTGTTTACTATATTGTTGAGTAGTCCGAGCTTAGTTATCTTTGCTACCGCCGTGTCGCGTGGAGTACCTAAAAGAAGTTCAGGGTCACCGCAAATACTGTTTGCCATTCTAAGTACCGTTGTTTTACCTGTACCAGAGTCCTTGTGTACTAAGTTAATAATCGCACCTTTCTGCCCAGTAAACTGTAACAAGGGTGCACCAAAGCCAGATAGTGCAGCAAACGCCTGTACTTCTAAACCTTCCCTGTCGTACAAGTTAAAAACTTCTTTCCACTTTTCTAACGTACCTGCCGGTTCAAAGTAATCTACAAGGTCTTCAGTAACCGAAGAAGCTGGAGAGTGATACACCCCATCAACTGTGATTTCTCTAGTACCTACAATAAACTTAGTGTGGTTGTCTGCCCAACCGAATTGTGTTCTCATTATTTCTGCCTCTTTTCTTTTTGACAACTCAATAATGCAATCCATGATGTACTGCGTTATAAGTGTAAATTGTTTTTTGGGGGCTAAGATTCCGTTTTCCGATAGCAACGCTTTTAGTTGTCGCTCATCTGTTACCTTAGACAGTTTTATTACAAACTCTCGGAGACCATCACGAGGGCTGTGCAACTTAAACACAGCTTGGTAAGAGCTTTCGCCGGGGTCCCACATTCGTTTTTCAACATAGAAATCATACGGGTAAATTAACTTAGGCCCAGTACTGTTCTCATCTTCCAAGTTGTGAAACCATATCCCTCCACTTTTTGCCTTATAATAATTCTTAGGGTACGGGGGTTTTTTGGTATCCTTTTCTTCCTCTTCTTCCTCAAACAGTTCCGGTTCTTTGCCAAGTTGTATTGGGCTAGTTATGCTTCCTTTATGTACGCATCCCTCGCACCCAGCCAAGTTGTGTTCAGCAAACTTGTCACATCCGTGCGGTCCTTTTATACCCTTGATCTTACGCTGAACCATGTCAGGGTCGTAATCGGGATGGCCCTTAGATAACGCATGTACTGCCTTATCTGAATCGTTACAGTGTTTAGCTATAGATAAAGCGTTGAACCATCTAGGTTCAGCTAAAGTCTTTCGATTCTTAATGCAATCAACAAGCTGTTTACAAGGGTTTTCTCTGGTGATAATTGCTTTGAACGAAGTAGTGTGGTCTTCTGCAAAAACACGTTCTTCCCAGCTAAGATTCTTTGCGGTCTTAGGTATCTCTACTGCGTCTTCGTCAACACCAAGCACGTCACGTAGCTCACTAAACGGAATAGCAGCCGCTACATGTTTTACAGTTACTTTACTAGGGGTATCGTACTTAACGTTTAGAGTACCAGGAACTCTAAGTATTCGTGCTACTTCAAATACTCTAGGGTCGGCGCAAAACTTTTGAGTAACGCACACTTCCTTAAAACGTTTAGCTACAGGTATCCACTGCTCTTTAGGTACTTCTTCAGTAAACGCCCAGTACGCATGTACGCCGTTACCTGAGTCAACTAGTGTTGGCCTTGGTAGACCTAGCGTTTTAGTAAAAGAAGCTAGAGCGCGTAACCCTTCTGCTTGTGTAGCGTAACCTTCGGGTAGCCCTGTTGATTGTTCGATGGCGTTTGCTTTACCTTCACCACAATCTATATCTACCCATAAAGATTGCAAAGACTCTACATTGTCTGCTGTACGTTTAGTATTTTCTTTGTACTTAGCTAGCCCGAAGTATACGTGCTTACCTTGAGAAGCAAAGGTATCAAATACAGTTTGTAGTTCTTCTTTATCTTTTGTCCACTTGTGAATTACTTTTTGGTTCTTGCCGGGGGGTATGCCAACTGCACAATACCACCCTCCCGACGGCACTACATGTTCTATTAGATTAAAGTTCTCCATATAATTTGCAGGGGCAGATTATCCCCAAGCCCTCTTGGTTAGGTAACCAATTCTAATTATTGTTTAAACTTAGCTATGTACTTTTCAATTGCACTAGTTAAGTCAGAGTGCGGCTCGTGCGTACCCATAAACCAGTTGTAGACCGTCTGTCTGCTGACCCCCAACTGAGAGGCAACATCGGAAACAGGTATGTCGTGCTTAATACATACCCTTCCTAGTTTTACTCCCAGTGAGGTTCGGTCTGCCTGTTTATTAAGGCTATCGAGTCGAGTTGTATAACCGTAACTCATTAGTCTTCGTCACTCCCCCATTCATCTATAATAGAAGATAAGTCTTCACCTTCAGGCTTTGGCTCTTCCTTTTTCTTCTTACGTTTTACCGGCTCGGCTACCGGCTCTTCTTCGTCGTCATCAAATGGATCAGGTTCAGAAGCAGTTGTAGTAGCTTCTTCAAACTCATCTACAGAATCCTCAACAGTAAACGGACTACCTGACTCTTCACCTATAGTAAAACCATCTTCTTCTACATCAAAAGGAGACGCTTCCATACGTGGCGCTAATTTTTTAACCATTGCTCCGCGCAGTCGAAGAGATACCCCACCACCGTTTTGTTTAAAAGGCGCGAAGTTAACAGCTATATTTACTAAGCTACCATGAGTAAGCTCAAAGTCTGGTTCAAGCTTATTATTTTTCACGTCAAACTGCTTTGGTATCCCAGTTTTCTTACCGCTATATTGGGCTTTTATCTTAGCGGAACCCACATAAGTTCCATCGTCTTGCTTTTTAAAACTCATCTTTAGTTTGTTCTGAGGGAACGAATCGTCAGCTTTTTTCCTAGCCTCCCAAGCTTTTTTCATTAGAGCATCCAGTTCTTTAGCTTGCTCTAAACTCATTACAAAACCTAAGTCATAAGAAGCGCCGTCTTCCATTGCATCGCAAGGAACACTCTTATTTTGCTGGTCACTCCATTTATATGGCTGGTTTATACGTGGGTAATGCGCGAGTACATTTTTAATTATATGCTCGTTGTCTTTCATATTCTCATTTCCATTATCAAAAGGGTTAATATATTCGCCGTCTTTTAAGACGAGTTTGTTTACAGCATCTAGCTCTTCCATACTAATTGGTCGAGCAGGTTTGAAATACATCTTGTGTAGGTTGTAAGTCTCAACAAAATATATCTCTGTCAAAACAGTGTTGAGTTCTTCTCCGTTACTTTTTAAATAGTCTCGGTACTGATATAGCGTCATCTTGTTTACCGCTTTGGCAAATAAGCTAGCGCCTCCAATCCTCAAACTACACACTGCTTTTGATTCTTCTTCTACTACGGTAATAACTGTGTAGAACTTACAAGGCTTACTTTTATATCCGGTTGCACCTTTTATGTTTTGCACACAATCAATACATCGAGCAGACTCTCTGTTCTCAACCGACACGCTGGGGTCGGGGGTATTGGAGTCCGAAGACCAACACTTAAGATTGCCTGAGTGGTCGTAGTAGTTCCTAGATAACAAACCTTCGTCAGCTATTACTACTTTGATTGACGCTTTAGGTGCGTAAGTAACAGGGTCTAAAAAGCATCCGTCTTGTGTTTCTAGTCGGTTCACTTATTTGTCGGCTTACGTACAGAGATAGCAAACTTACTGTTAGCCTGTAGCCCTTCAGGGCATAGCTCAGGGTTTTCAGCTAGGAACTCTTTCATGTTGCCATTGTGAATTCGTTTCTCAAGCAGATGCAGTGCGTTATGTTCTCTAAGGAACTCGTGCATCCTTTCCCAATCACTCGTCCAGTATTGAGATATTACTCTGCGAGTAATAGTGCCTTCTTGCGTCTTTAAGCTATCTACATTTTGCTCTGCACATAGCTCTAGCATCTTGTCAGAAATCTTAGCCTGTATTGCTTTGAGTTTTTTAATCTCGTCTTCTTTATCTTTTATGGTATGCCTCAACTTCATATAATCTGAGGCCATCTTGTCTGCTGTTAACTTAGTCATGTTCGCTCCTTTTCAAAGGGATAACCAGTTTAGCAGAGTCTTTTACATTGTCAAGCATCTATTTCCTGCCTATACAAATCTATGATCTTGTTGTGATTAGTGATGTTATTTTGAAGCATCGTGTAGAGCCGTTCTTCCACAGCACTTCCCGTTACGTGTACCACCGTCATAGAGTTACGTTGACCGGGCCTATTTATACGAGCGTTAGCTTGTAGGTATGTCTCTACGCTAGTAACTGGTGCGTACCATATAACTGTGTTGGCGGCTGTTAAAGTTAAACCATGTGACGCGGCTTGCGGTTGTATGATAAGAACGTGTGGGTCGTCATCTTCTTGGAACGTCTTAATAATCTCAGCACGTTTGTTAACCGTGACTTTCCCAGAGATTACTTCGCAAGTAATTTTACTTTTAGTTAAGAACTCTTTAAGCAATTCTATAGTATGCGTAAAAGGTACAAACACGAGTACTTTGTGTGATGACTCTTCAATTACTTCCTTCACAATCTTTAGTCTGTTACTTACATCAAACTGTATAACTTCTTTGTCATCGGAATAAACGGCACCCCCTGAGATTTGCAACAGCTTGTTTAAGTTAGTAGCAGCATTGACCGAAGTAACCTGTTCTCCGTCTGCTTGCATCATCATCCTATCTTTCAATAACTTATAGTAAGTCTCTTGTTGCTTAGTAAGTGGAGCTTCGCGTTCCACATGCACAACTGGAGGTAAGTCTAGGCACTGGTCTTTCTCAAATCTAATTGCCGGTTGCAAAACTTTATGTACCGTAGTGTCCGCATCTGGCTTAGGTCTCCATATGTACTGAGTTATCTTGTACATAACCTTGTCACGAAACTGCCCAAAGTATTTAGGTGCGCCATCTGGATTAATTAACTTAGCTAAACCAAAAGCATCAACAGGTGATTGAGCTGCTGGAGTACCAGTAAGCATCCACATCCAGGGAATGTTAGTCGCAAGTTTGTTAAGCGTCTTCCAACGATTCGTCTGCGCGTTTTTATAAGCATTGGCTTCATCAACTACGATCATGTCGAACCCACCATTGACAATCTCTTCTGAAACTACAGCTACGCCATCGAAGTTTATAATGACAAACTCTGCTCCTGCGTTGATTATCTTTTTGCGTTGGGTAGACGTACCGTGAGCAACTGAACAACTGCGGTGCATAGCAAACTTAAATAAGTCTTGCTGCCATGCTGATTTCATAATAGACAGAGGGCAGATTACAAGCACACGTTTGAGGTGTCCTAAGTTCATCAAGTAATCCACTGCCCATATTACACTAGCAGTTTTACCTGTACCCTGTTCGTTAAAACAAAAAGCTTTCTTGTGTAGTGTAAGAAAAGCAGAAGTTTCACGTTGGTGGGCAAAGGGTTCATGCTTACCAGTCCATTCATAGTCGCGTGTAATGGGCGAAGGTGTACCTTCAACCTTCAACTTTGCTAGTGCTTGCGCTCCTTTTAAGTCCCATTTAACTGCAACTTTATACATCCCATCTTCTTCGCTTAAGACCTTACATCTTTCGATAGCCTCAGTGACTAGATGCGGACGTTTAGTTCTAAGTATGATCGCCTTATCATCGACTACTTGCATTATGCTTTCCGTTCACGAGTGCTTCTTTCTGAGACTAACTTGCCTTTTGAGTTGCGCTTGAACGAACGGTTAGCACCGGCTACTTCTACTTTAGTATTGCCTGGGTTCTTTCCACCCTTAGATATAGCCTTCTTGTGTGCTACGTCTTTACCGTCGCCTTTACTGACTTTGCCTTCTTTTGCAGCTTTGCGTCGAGCAGCATTACGTTTTGCACGGTTCTTCTTTTGCTCTTCTGTACCCTGATATTTAGCGTACTCAGCTTTGTAATCTCGTTTCTTAGGCATGATTTTCCTCCCACAAGTCTGTAAGAAATTTGTCAAGATTTTCTTCTTTCTTTGTAAATCTAGGAACTCTTGGTTTGTAATCTAAATAGTCATACACCTCTATTTTATTACTAACCATAGGTCTCCAATCAGTATTAAACTTATTACCTTTACCTTCGTTGCATTCTGCGCAGAGTATTTGTAAATTATCAAAACACAGAGATAGGTTAGGATTTTTTGATTTTGGGATTATATGGTCTACGTGTAGCACTACGTTATGCTGACCTGGCGAACGATGGCATAATACACACTTACCTTGGTAAGCCTCCAACACTTTATATCGTATAGGTTTATATGCTTCTTGCATTTCATGACTATCCCAACCCCCATCAAAAATATCTTCACCGTCCATACGACGAATATGGAGCATCTTCATGTCGGTTATTACCGTACCCGGATGAACACCTCGGCTGGCTTTCCACCGTATTTGTTCAAAAATATCCCATTGCCAATATTCTATAGGGTGTTCACATTTTATTAATTTATGGGTAAATCCTTTAGTTGGTTCTTCATGTAAATGAGCGCGATACAAATCTTTTAATAAGTCCATGTGTATAGCAGAGTATTGAGGAGAGTCAGGATTTTTCAAAGTGTGGACTAACGGTTCATTCAAATATAACTTTTTGTTTTTATATTTATCCCAATCATTAGGTACATAAGCATGTATATCGGAACTCCACCAAACCACGTTACATCGAGGTGCTCTTTGCTGTAATTCTTCAGCAAAAAGATTAACGTCCTCTAACTTTTTTACTATACGCATGTTATTTCCTATTGTGTTCACATTTAGTTACCGGACAGTACGCACACAGTGGACCGTCAATAGCGTTCCACACTTCGTTCTCTTCCGCCGAGTCTAGTCTTTCTAGTTCGTCATCAAACACAGTGAGATATGACTTACGCATGTCTGACGTGTGTTTCTTTTGCACAAATTCGTTACTCACTACATATGCTAAAGCAGACTTAATACTTTTAATTTCTGGGTAGTGCGTGAACGTAGCTCCTGCTAGTAAATCTAACTGTTTGGTGTCCGCATACTTAGCACTTTTGCCTGTCTTGTAATCAACTAGATAAGCTTTATCGTCATCGACTATGAGTAAGTCTGCTATACCTCTCCACCATACGTTGTCAGCAAAGAAAGTCGTAGGTACGTATTCGCCATCTTCTTTTGCTAAGGCCATACGTATCTCACAATGTTTCTCACCTTGTATATTGTTTAGCGAGTCCAAAGTCTTTTTAATAAACTTAAACTTAGTAGGTATAGGTGTGCCTTTTTTGACGTAATGTTCCGCCGCTCTATGCACCTCGTTACCGTAGTACATAGCAGAACTACTTACGTCCTTCACATCTTTAGCTACCTTCAAGTGATAATACTTTTTAGGGCATTGCTTGAACGTGTTTATGCTACTGTAACTCCAAGCCGTCATAGAAGTCCTTTTTTAACTAACAACAGGCGATTAACTTCATGCGCTTTCGCAATTTCTTTTTTGTTCTGTCCGGTATACGGTACAGCTAGTTGGTTAGCCACAAGCTCTGCACACAACCACTTATCACCTATCTGAAAGTCACCTAAGTATCTTCCAAATTTGCCCTTCTCTTTTGTTCGGAGTTTATATACTCCTCCCACTTTAAGCTTTTCCTGTACGAATTTTTTGGCAAGGAGGCCATGTGCTTTGCCTTCCACGTTTCTATTGCGAGACTCTGGAGCATCGACCCCATGCAGACGGATGCGCCCAGCACTACCACGTATAACAACATTCCAGCCCAAATCAACATCGACATCTACAGTATCTCCATCCACAATTTTCACGATAGTTGCGTAATATTCAAACTGCATCCTGCTTCTCCTCTACGTAATCCTCTAACTTTTCTACCACTTCAGTAAGTCTGTGTATAAGTTGTATAACTTCTTCCACATCTTCTTCGTCTAACTCTATAGTTAATTTCATTTGTTCTCTTTTATGCCGTGTATTTCTATAATGAGTTCTGCACAATGTATGATCTTTTGTAGATCAGTTAGACCACCTTTCTTTTTCCACCGTGAAACATACTTAACGATGTTACCCTCAAGCAACGACAAGCCGTTCTTCTCAGCATACTCTGCTGGTTGAATAGCCATATCCTTGTAATGGTTACCGCCAGTTTGTTTATCAAGTGCGTTTTTCATTAGCGTCATTAGTGTAATGCTCCAGTAGTTTCTTCAACTGCACCTTCTTCATCTACATAAATGTAGTCGGTGTCATCAGGCCAACTAGCAAGAAGTCCTTCCCATATTTTCTCAGCTTGCCGTAAGTCTTGTATGTCCTGCTTAAGTATAGACAGCTCTCTCCTAAGCCTTGCTTTGGTTAGTCTTTTCATAACTCCCCCTTAGAATTTGGTGCGTACTTCGGGTAGAAAGTACGACTAACCGTAGCGTGGCTTATCCGGTACATACACAAGGTTGGAGAACGACGTAGCAGGAGATTGATGACCCTACTATGTAGTTTTTAGTCCTTGCTATACACTGAGGGTGTTCTTGGCTAACGTGTACCAACCCACCGCCCTCTGGGGTATTACAGAGGTAGAACTCATAAGACCTTCTGTAATTCTTAGCACGTACCATAAGATTCTCCCCATCCACCTTCGCAATCCAAAGGTAAATCTGAAGCCCACGTAGGACGCACTCTCATACTTTTTTCAACAAACTTCATTGCTTGTTCTACTTCATCTTCAGGAGCAATACAACCTATTGCATCGTGTACCGTCATTACTACTTTGTACTTCTGTGATACACGCAACAACTGCTCACCAATAACAATCCGTGCCAACGCCTGACATATATTCTCTATAACTTTACCGCCATAAATTCTATTAGGCAGGATGGCTCTGCCCCTCCGTGTGTCGTACACGGTTTCTGTATTACCTTCCTCGTCGGTTTCATTACGTAAGTTTGGATACCTAACATACAATCCGTTTGGTAACTCAATACCTACAGACCCATTAGCCCAAACAACTCCCTCCCTACCAAAGTCAAACGTCTTATCTTCCATAATATTCTTTAGAGCTTTACCGGCAGAACGCCACAGCTTAGGTATGTCAGGGTATGTTTCTCTGTATACTTTGATAATACGATCACATTCGTCTTGCTCTAGTTCTACACCAAACGTTTTAAGTTGAGACTTAAATTTTGCAGCGCCCATTCCATACCCTGCACCTAGTATCGTAGTCTTACCAACGAAACGTTCTTCTTTTGTTATCTCATCTTCGGGCTTATCGTAGATAGCTGAAGCCATAATCTTATACACATCATCACCTCTGTCGAACGCCTCTACTAAGTCGTCGGCTTCTGCAAGCCAAGCTAAAGTTCTAGCCTCGATCTGAGACAAGTCACAGTCTATAAACTTGTACCCTTCTGGAGCGCACATTGCTTTCTTAAGTTGTGAACCACGAGGTAAGTTCTGCATATTAATCTTGTCATCACCACCCCAACGCCCTGTATGTGCCGCGTAGTAACGCAAGGGTATAGGTAACGTACCTCTCCCTGCTATGTCTATAAAACGCTGTGTACGTGTCTCTTCTATAGTAGACTTAACGCCTAGTCTGGCTGCCACAAGTGCTTGCACCTTTTCATTCTCGTGTTCAAGTAGCTTTTTAAACTCCTCGTCAGTCTTAGCAAACGCATATGTTTCTTTGCCAGTAGTGGGGCTAATCTTACGAGGGACAGCAACATTAAGTTTTTCTAACAGTTCTGCAAACTTAGCATTGCTCATTAGTTCTTTACGGTCATGCGCTATCGCCGACATGAGCCTTTCTTTAGTAGCTTTAATCTTTTCTATATGCTTAGTTAGAATTGAAGTCTCTAATCTTATGGTAGGCTCAGTGAACATACGTAGCGTTAGGTCAATCAACGCCATCTCAAAGTTAGGAAAGTCCTTCTTAAGTGCCTTGAATAGCTTATAGGTAAGTTCCACATCCTGTATGCAGTACCCTCCGTAGGCTTCAATTTGATCGGGAGTAAAGTCCAAACGTTTCTTACCCACAGCACTATGCACCTCTGTGCCTTTGGCTCCGAGTCCGTAGTATTCAGCCAGCGCCGCAAGACTTCCTCCTACTTCTATAGTATGTATAGCTCTCGACATCGCCAGGGTATCTGCAATCTTCTTAGGTCTTATGTCGAAATGCCAGTTAAGTATAGCCATATCGAACATAGCGTTGTGCGCTAGCGCAATGGAGTTTGCCCAGTCAAACTGATTTAAAAACTTAGCGATTTGTTTTTTACTGCCGGTACACCACAGTGAATCCGAAGCTGGGCTATAGCCCGAAGCTGGGCTATGATAGTAGTTGCTTGTATCTGTAGCTTTTACAGCAACACCGATAACTTCAAACCGAGAGTCTCTTACATATTCTTCGGTAGTGAGTTTGGTTAAGCTGTAATCTTTTGCGTAGTAAGTTTCAAAATCAATCGTTAGTATTTTCATTAGTAATGGAATCCAATAACTGAATGACGTGAGGTATGGTCTCCTCATTGATAACACAAGACAAACCACCTGCTTGTTTTATATCATTCAGTTCTTTAAGTTGTAACGCAGTAGCTTTGTTCTTACCAGCTTTACATTCTATACCTATAAAGCGTCCGCAATAACAAACTACGATGTCGGGTACACCACTCCTACCCATACCATAGCTAGCAGGAAAGAAGTAATAAGCACCACGTTCTTTTAACACTTTTACTATTTTATTCTTAACTTTCTTTTCGGGAGTAAGTGCCATACAGGAAGCATAGCAAAGAGGTTGGACTTTGTAAAGACAAAAAAAACCCTGCGCTAAGGCAGGGTCAATTCTTCGTGTAACCTAGAATATTCTAGGTTGGAAATTCTAAATCTTCATCGTTATATTCATCAGCTATGCGTACCTGTTCCTCCATAACTGTTTCGTACCCATCCTCCTTATTCATATAACGTTTAAGGTCTGCGGTTACTCTGCATGGTACGTCATTATCGTTCATTTTTTTCTCCTTTACATATTGAGTTAGTACGTTACGTATTGCTCCAGTATAGTTACCAAACTGACCTGCATTTTTAAAGTAGTCTACTACTTCAGTCGGTAACCTAATACTTAGGTGTGTTAAAGTAGGGCTTAGTTGTTTACCTCGCCGCCTAGTTGTCTCCATCATCATTCTCCTGTTGTTTGTCTAACTCCTTACGTGCGTTGGATAAAACTTCAACGATGTACTCGGCTTTTTCATCGTCTACAGCACGTTCCCGAAACATTTTCTCCCAGTGAGCTATTGCTGATCTTCGTTTACTTCTTGGGCCAAGCACCTCCCTAGCATCTTTTATAATTGTTTTTATTTTAGTAATCCTCTCCCTAAATTCTTTCAAAGATTTATCGTAGTCATCGTCAAAGTCATAATAGACTGTCGTTGAAGCATGGTTGACCGAACCGCCATCCCCATTTTTTGCCATGCCATACCAATAATCTAACTGAAGCAAATATTCATCAGCGTAGAGGAGTAAAGACCTTAGTAATGGTGAGTCTATCTTTGTTTGTTTAGGCATCGTTGTTCTCCTCTTGATTTATTTTTAACACTCTCTTCTCGTACTCGTCTTTAAGCACGGCATACTTCTCACCTTCTTTTAAAGCCTTCTTGTGGTCTTCTTCTGCAAACTTAATGATTGCTTGGTAGTCCAAATCCCAAATTGTTTTTTTGCGTATCTTCTTACCCATCGTCATTCTCCTTGTATATCCAATAAGAATTTTCATTCTGTTTGTAACCCACCTGTTGTATAAAAGTATTATCTTCCACAGTCTTAAGCATAGCGAAGTTACCTATTAGCTCGTCGGGTACACGCTCGTTTGTAGTAGCAGAAGTAATTTTACGGTGTGCATCAGATATGCCCCACTTGTCACCAAGTTTGAATACGTGAATACCCCTACCTTTCTTAGCATCTTCTCGTATGGTTTGAATGTTATTAAAGTCAGCAGAACATTCTTGGTACTCTTTAAGTACCTCCAACTCCCCTACGTCAGTAAGAAACCTTGCAAATGCTTGAGAATTATTCTGTAGCATACTTGCAATCAGCTCTTTGATATGATTTTTAGGCTTAGTTAATTCTCGATCTGCTCCATAGCTAGCACTAGAAATAGAAGAAGCTAAATCATCACTTGCAAGTTTTGCTTTCTCCAACACAGTTGCAGGGTAAAAGAATTTGTTAAACAGTTTTACTGCTATCGGCACCTTACCTGTCTTCTTACCGTTACCCCTTGTTAGTACATCTCGTATCCTGTTGTTTTTAAACTGAAGTTGTCTGTCGTAGTTCTCATTTATTCTACCCAAGACTTCTTCACCCACTACCACTGATACATGCTCTAAATCTGAAGACCTACCTATAAAGGTAAGGTGTGGATTTTTTGTAGCTACTTCTTGCAGAAATGCAAACATCGTCTTGTTTGTAATTTCTCTCTCTTGTTCTATTGCTATCGAATCTTCGTGTTCTCCTTTACGTTTTCGCTTATTAAGTTCTGCGTTGATGACATTGCGCGGTAGTCCTTTATACCCACAGTTGTCTACAGGGTTTTGCCATGCTTCTAGTTCATCCGAGAATGTACTAAGACCAGTGGCTACTATGTCGTTAAAGTCTTGCATTGTCGTTCTCCTTTACCAGTCATATGATTTGATGATTGAGTCTACTTCTTTCTTTACTGTCTCTCTTACTTGTGGATCGTCCTTGAACATATCCTTGTCTTTACCTTCCATGAGTTGTTCTAACCGTAGCCTAGCTTCTTCGATCTTGGGGTCTGCTGTTAGGTTAGTATGCTTAAGCATTCGACATAGGTGCAAAGGGTTAGATACAAAGCTATCGTGCCATCGTTTCTCTGACTCGTCCTCGTCACCAGTATCGGTACACTTCTTACTGATACCTTCCAGTTCCTTGAGTAGTCGTTTCTCATTCTCTTTCACACCCTCGGCAATGCGTCTCTCAACTTCAACATCACACGAAGCTCGTACTTCTTCCATCTCCTTCTCTGGTAGGTCTATGCACAAGTGACCGCTCTCTGGTACAGGGGCTACTGTGAAGTTCCAAGTAAACTTACTCAATGCTTCAGCCACACTAGGGTAGTCATACTCGTTGAACATATCTCCCCGATAAGCCTTAGCTGTCTCTCGATAACTTAGATACTTCACTCGGAACGTATCCTTCATAGCGTTGAACGTATCACGCTTGATGTTATGTTGAGACTTGTAGTCTAGGAATAGGCTAGTAGGACAAAGCCTATAACCTCGCTCGTCCCAGGGTAGGGTCATGCCGGTATGCCATAGTCGCGTATTTGCAGCATGTTTCTGTATGTCCTTATGCCCTGTAGACCCGACCATCATGTTGTCGTACATGCGGATAGCTTTGGGGTCAGCGTTCTTGTTACGTGCGACCTCTGCTTCCAAGTCCTTGTTGCGTTTGCTTGCACCCCATACTCCAATGTTGAGGCGTACCAGTACTGCACTGTTTGCTATAATACTCATCGTCGTTCTCCGTTGGTGTAACCTAGAATATTCTAGGTTGGTTAGTCGATCTGTATTGTTTGCCCGATAGGGGCGGTTATCTTATCGTCGTTAGTGATTGCCCAAAGTACAGGCACCTTCCAATTACCCCACCTGTTGATCTCACCATCAGTTAGCATCACCACACAGTCAGGCTTCATGTTGTTGCTATCCAAGTAGTCAGAAACACACGTAGGGTCAGTCCCTCCGCCACCTGTTGTACGCTTGAGTTCTGGTGCTGTTGTCAGCCCATCACTGGTGTACACCTCATGGCTTTCTACTTCTCCATCCCAGTCAATCAGGTGAATCTTGTCGATGTTCAGCATCTTGCCGATACTTGCCATCTCACTGGTAACTGTGGTCAGTCGATCTTGACAGTGCATAGACCCCGAAGTATCTCTGGCTAGCACGATCTCCTTGATGCTACTACCTTCTAAGCTAGGCATAATTACATCTTGGTGTAGGAATCTACGGTTAGGTCTACGCCACGTACTGCGCTCCATCTTCCGACACGTCGAGTTCATAAATATCCGTAGCTTCTGTCGCCAGTCCACCTTGGGTTGCACCAGTTCACCTAGTCCTAGCGTGTCTTGCAAACCACCTGCACCTACTTTCTTAGACGCATGGATGCCTTGACGTATCGCTTGCTTGATGTCGGTATCTAGCTTCTGTTGCTCTTCAGTAGGTATAGCGTTCGCACTCTCCCAGTCATGCTCATCAAACCCAGTATTGCCTCGGACACTCGACTCCTCTGAAGAGTCCGAACCTGAATCACCGTTTACCCGGGCTTCTTGTTGATTCTTCTCCTGCTCTAGTAGGTCGTAGAAGATTCGTTTGACTGTCCACCCATGATACTTGCGGTCATACAGCCCGACGATCTTGCCTTCCTTGTCGCGTGGCATAGCTACCAGTCTCTCGTGTGGATCAGCCGATATAATCCTGTCGTTAATCCAGTAGTCTGTAGCCATGTTGGTGACTTGTGGGTTCAGCTTAAACAATGCTTTGTAGACGAGCATATGCCTACCAGTCTTGTGTAAGTTCTCATGCACGATGATAAAACCTGCGCTCTTGTCTGGTTCTTTCCAATCAAACAGGAAGTCAGGGTTGTACCACTCGTCACGTCCGTTGGTACACGCGGTCGGCACTTCATCACCTAGCTTAGTAGTACCAAGCATCATTACTCCCCGTAGCAAACCAAACTCCTTTGAACGCATCAGTCCGATCTTGACTGCTTTAAACCGTCTCTGATTTTCCATTACAATGTCTCCTCGTCTTGTAACTCTTCGTCCCAAACGTCAGCTAATCGAACAACACAGTTGTATTGATCTTCTTGGTATCTCTTCTGTTTGTTGTAGTATGTCCACGGACGGTCAGGCAAATGTGATATCGTTTCCATAAACATTCCTGCCACTTTCCCTTTTTCAAACGCCTCGTTTAAGGCAACGATAAGTTTTTGTTTGTGAGTGTTCATAGCAAGTCCTCATTGTCGATGCACCACTGCTTGAAGTCAGGGTTGTTGAAGATGAAAGACTGCTTGGCTTTGTGCTTGGCTAGACTGACACCGAAGATAACTTGCCACTCCTCCTCCATTCGACGTAGGTATTTCATAATGCCAGACAGATTGTCCTTGTCTGCATACTCCAGTAGTCCGAAGGTCAGTACTGCCCGCGCACCAGAGTCCTCTGGTATCTCCGCTTTGTCGGGAGTATCTACAATGGATTTCAATGGGGGTAGCTGTTCTTGGAACCGGATGAACGACACCAAAGATTCTGAGAACGGTGCACCTGCTGTACCAGTAAGAGCAGAAGCTAGCGCATCATCGTCAAAGTGTTCACGTTGCATGACAATACGACTTGCAATTTCTAGGGTACGTGGTGACACCACATTTTTCTGAGGTTCTGCGGGATTGAAGTTAAACTCGTTTATCTCACCATCGAGGTAAGATCCGAGCGCATAGCGGTATCTGTCTACCCATGCCATCACAATAGTAGAGACGCCATTGTTCACTGCCCACCGTAGCCATTCATCTGCATTGGGTTTACGGACAATCAACTCAACGATGCGTTGCCTAGTATGTTGGGCTAGTCCATCGCCCACTCCATCGGTATCGAGGTTACCTGTAAGTATTACTATAGTACCTTCAGGTATCGCTAGGTCACCCAGTCTAGGTTGAAACACTTCGAGCATGGGGTGAAGCATATTCTTAACTGGCTCTGCACCCTTGGTAAACTCGTCGAGCATGATGACTACTGGTCGGTTATCAGTCAGTCCGAATCGTGCATTGGGGTAGTACCGCGTCACCTTGTTCTCATGGTCGATCACCGGCATAGCCACGTCACCGAGGTCAAGGTTGGGTACGTCCACCATAGACAGTGGGTAACCTGTTGTATTTTTTATAGCAAGTGCAAGGCTTGATTTACCGATGCCTGGCTCGCCTCTAAGCATGTATCGAACGTCGGGGTTAGCTACAATGAGCTGAGTAGCTTGCTCAAGGTTTACAGTACGCGTTTCGTTAATTATTTCTGACATGTCGTTCTCCGTTTAACCTAGAATATTCTAGGTTGGTTAATAGTAAGTAAGTTAAAAGTACAGTATATCGTAACACAATATTACATATTAGTCAAGTAGCAGTTAAACACCTCCGGTTTGGCAGTTAGATGCAAACGTCGCTCGTCCATCGAGACAACATCTAACTTGTTATTGTGGATCGAACGTAAGTAGTACCTATGTCCGCGCTTATCCCTTACCACTTCTCCAGTAGTAACAGGGGTCTGAGTCTTAGCTCTCAAGAGTTTCATCACTTGTTCTCCTTTCTCTGTCGTATATATACCGCTTATCTTTTCTGAGTTCCCCTGTCGGGTCATTTTCTGCAAGCCAATCGTTTAGGAGTAGGATGATAACTTGGCTATTAGTTAACTTAACTCCTATCTTGGCAGACATAACAACCACGGAGTCCCACACTAGGTTTGCGGCTTCTTTGTTTATAGTTACGTTTCTAAAATTAACAGCTGTTTTTTTCTGGGAAGCTTTCTTTCTAACTGCCCGCTCCTCGTCACTAAACAAACGTGGTCTACCTCTTCGTCTTTTTATTTCACTCATCATCGTTCTCCAAAGTATTTTTCGTTACCGTTTTTACTAATCCGATCCACCTCGACACACTCGAATATATCCTCCACGAACGTATACTTAACAATCTCTCGGACAAAGTTTTTGATCTTTTCAGGGTCGAACCTCGGTATAGCACCCTTGGCTCTAGCCCAATAGTCTGGCTCGGTGTAGCTGTACTGCAAGCAACTTAGTACAAGTTTGGAGTAATCATCGTGGTTAGGGTCTTTAAGCACCTCGTAAGGCCAGTGCATATTATCAACACGTTTAAACTCGTCTTGTACCGTGTTATCGCTGAGGTCATACAGCTTACTGAATGCTATACACGCAGTAATAAACTGCTTCACTGGTTGCATCTTCTCATTCATCACCTTGCGTCTAGCTTTGTAGCTGTAGTTGGGTTCGTACTTGGTAACTTCCCATTTATTTGTACCTTCGACGTGACGTAGGGTTAGCCCTGCACCGATAGCATACTCTCGACGTTCGGGTTTCAGAGCGTTGCCCTCTATTGTGAGTACAGCTTTTCGGTTTTGGATATTCGCCCATATCCCAAAGTTTCTGCGCGGTAGCAGTGCATTGATGAAGTGAAGCGAACTCTGGGTACACCATTCACCTGTTGTGATAAAAATGTCACCGTTGGGGTGAAACTCAAGCAGGTCGGTGTCGTATAGCCGACACACAACTACATCTCCACGCTTGCATATCTGCATATGCTTCTTGCGTCTACCGTTAGCCCCTTCGCATATAGGTTTTAGGTCTGACCCACGTATGGGGATGACGCTGTTGTAATGCTCAAGTGCTTGCTCATAGTTAAGCAAGCTAGGCATATCTGTTACTTGGCTACAAAACATCGTTATTCTCCTTGTGAGTTGGCATGGTAGTAACACCGTCTGTTACTACTTCTGGGTTGTCTAGTAGGTAGTAGCTTTGCAGCTCCCCCTGGTTTTGCGTGCCTAACCACTGCTGTAGTAGTTCTATCTCGTACTTACTGATGAGCTTGCGTAGCTCAGGTGATGCGTTCTCGTACTCTAGTTTGTCAGTCATTGTCGTTCTCCTTGTTTAACCTAGAATGTTCTAGGTTGATTTATAAAAATGCAATCACGGTTAGCATCCACACGAATACAACTACAGCGACACCGGCAACAGCTACTCCAACAGCGAATAGCGGCTTCACCCACCAAGGTGTTCGCGCCCATCGGTACATCTCGTGCGGGTCGTGCGTGTTGTACTTCTTACGCATAAAGTCTTTCATCATGTAGTCCTCTTTGGGTTAGTTTGCTTGAGGGTAGTCATCGGGTCAGTCACCAACTGGTACGCACCCTTGTTGTATTCCTGTGCAACGCACCAACCGAGTCGTGCTTCGGTTGCTTCCTGCTCACCACACACGAGACAGGTATCGAGTCCCATCTTCTTGCGTGGCTCTGCATAAGGTTTACCGCAAGTAATACATATAGCCATAATCGTCCTCCATGTAACCTAGAATATTATAGGTTGATACACAATCTAGGCGAATTCCCAGTTTGTAAGTATATTGTAACACATTATTATATAAATGTCAAGTAGGCGTAAGAGTGGATTTTGGGTAATATTACAGAAATGGGTGGTAATATTATAATATTGTAAATGAAACGTAATAATAGATTTGGGTTCGAGATGCAATAAAATCAGGGTGTGTAGAAGTTTTATTGTTGTATTATTATATTATTATGAAAATAGAGAGAGAGTGAACACCATTTGCAAAAATAACCTGACGTGTATATACACTTAGCTAGAAGCTCGTTAACACATGTTGTGTGTGTACTTTTTATGCTATATTTACGTAATAATACGAATAACCTTTAGTTATCAATAGCTTAGAGCGTAATATTAGGTGTAACAAAGGAACAAAAACGTAATATTGGGAGACAAACTTTAATGATATCAATAGTTTAAGTTAAAACTAAAACGTAATAATACATCGACCGTCGCTGTGCGTTAGACCGCAGCTAGACTATAGCTAGCTACTATCATAGTAGTACTATCATACTACTATCATGGCTGAGGATCAGACATAAAAAAGCCCCGATGTTTAGTCGGGGCTTAGTTAACCTATAATGTTCTAGGTTACTCGATCTCTAGTCCTAGCACTTCGCAAGCTTGCTGAGCGATTTCGAGCAGTACCAAGTCATTCATTTCGGTAGCTTGGCGGTGTAGCCCTCGCGCATGTTCGCAAGCTTTCTGTTCGGCACTTTTTCCGGCACTCTCTTTTTGCGCGGGTTCTACATAGTGCTTCGATAAAGTTTTAACATACTGCCATCTTTGATCGAAGTTTTTTAGGCCGGCATCTTCCCAGTGCTGTTTGTATTCGGCGCGGGTGTCCTTCACCATCTTGAACTCTACCTTAGACATTCCGCAAGATTCGGCGGACTTGTTACCGGCAAACGCGGTCCAGTTAGCGACTTTGAAAAAACCATCAAACGTCTCAGCTACAGTTGAACCAGTCTTACCCGTTTGAACAAATGCTTTCACGTCCGCTGTAATTGCTTTGATTAGTATGCTCGCGTTATCTAGTACTGCTTTGCTTGTAGTTACTTTAGTCATCGTTAGCTCCTAAAAGAATCGGGGTTAGTTGGTTTGTGTGTTCCGATTCAGTAAGTATATAGTCTCATATATCCTTGACATTGTCAAGCTAGAATATTCTAGGTTGATTTGACCCCACCCCTCCCCCACCCCCCGCGATACCAGGTAGGTACCATACCTGTATATACATAATAAAACGCACATTATATCACAACTTTTCACAACTCTTCTTAATAAACCTATGTAAATCAATGACTTAACCCCCCCCCCCTTTTTTCTTTCCCCGCTCCCCCCCAC
>WLWH01000707.1_pt1 | contig 26562 bp, 17 predicted proteins | sample 6712741 | NCBI WGS metagenome assembly WLWH01 (sample SAMN12718694, study PRJNA515312) | sponge metagenome | isolation source: marine sponge | host: Mycale hentscheli | place: New Zealand: South Island, Marlborough, Capsize Point | collected 2003-05-01
AGTTCGCCAAGGGCTGCCAGGCTTTGGGAGACTGTCAAAGCAGCATGTGCTGACGAAGGAGTGCCAGGTTCCACGGAGATCGTGATGCTCCACCACGACTCTTCCTGTTCTTGAGCAGAATGGAGTGGTGACTGTGCTTGGGCAGAACTGTTGTTTCCCCGGTGTTCGGTTGATTGCTGAGGATGCCCTGGTTGTCGTGTTGTCGGGGCGTTTGACGCTGGAGTGATTTGCCCAAGCGATTTGACCTGATCCAAAAGGTCTCCAGCGGTACTGAGCGGTTCACCGTCCTGTAAGTGCTGATTGCTTTCACGAAGAAAATCAATGCAACGTAGAACGACATCAATAGTGGGAGTATTCAGTTCCTGTTTGCCGGACCGAAGTCTCTCAAAGTGTGTTTCGAGATGGTGCGTGAGTGACGTAATCCGGTCTAACCCGAGAAGGGCAGAAGAACCTTTAATTGAGTGAATAAGGCGAAATGCCTCATTGAGTTCTTCAGGAGTGGGCGCCTGATTCTCCAGTTGTAGAAAGATTTCCACCAGACTATCGAGCTGTTCATTTGTTTCATCGAGATAGAGCCGTAGGTAGTCGCCCATCTCGTCAGCTGGTAGGTCGTCAGGGAAAGAATGTTCATTCATGATTGATGGTGTTCGCGGGGTGTCTTCTTAAGTGCGAGCTGCCGCTAGTAGGGTTTTTCGTACAAGAAAATTGTTTTTTTATTGAGCTCGCCAAGGAGGTCGTAGATGCCGTCTGCCGGTCCAACTACAAGAGCACCTCCCGGTGCCAATGAGCGAATCAGATTCTGCACAGCAACCTGTTTTGATTCACGGTCGAAATAGATGAATACATTTCGAATGAAAATGCAGTCAAATTTTTCTCCAGGCATTGAGGCAAGTAAATTGTGGCGTTGAAACTCGCACATAGTGATCAGCCGGGGGCGAATTGCCCATCCGGTTTTGTCTGGCAGTTGTGAAAAATATCGTGATCGACGTTCGTCTGATGTCTGGTCGAGTGAACGATTTGGAAATGTGCCCTTTCGTGCAGCTGCAATCATTGTTTCGCTGATATCACTGCCAACAAGAGATATGTCCCAGCCTGCAAAATTGTGGCGAGCTTCATCGAGACAGATGGCCAGCGTGTACAGTTCTTCTCCGGAACTGCAGGCAGCTGACCAGATTCGCAGCGACTTGGAGCGTTTCTTTTCTGCGGCTTGGCCGCGGATTGTGGGGAGGAAAGATTCGGTAAACCACTCGAAGTGCCCTCCGGTTCGAAAGAAATGCGTCTCATTCGTGGTAACAGCGTCAATAAAGTGCTCAAGCTCACCCGGTAGTTTTTTTTGGGTGAGGAGATTGTAGTAATCCTCGAATGATCCTATGTCGAGTTGACGAAGCCGACGTCGAATCCTATTCGAAAGGAGAGTAATCTTTCCTTCTGCCAGCCGTATGCCGGTTTCGCCATAAATAAATGTACGAAACCGCTCGAATTCTTCTGGTGTCAGTTTTGTCAAATCCACTGGCGTCCACCTGACTCCGTTATGGGTTCTTCGCCCCGTAGTGTGGTGTTTCTGAGGTGACTGGCACCACGTTTTCTTGCGTAGGGAAAAAGCTCCTTGAATACACCCAGTTATCCAAGATGATCGTCATGAAACTTCTTAAGTTCTTTATGATATGCGTTTCATGAGTGCAGTGCCTACCCAGCAGCCCACTGCTCATTTTCGTGTCCATGTTTTAGATTGACTTGCTGGTCACAGATTCTTCTGGGCGAATAGTGATTATGTGTTTTTTTCGAACTGGATACTCGCTTGATGGACCTGTTCAAGGTTAGCAGGTTCAAGAAGTTGGCTAGCATCAAGCAGAATGAATAGATCGTCTTCCACTCGAGTGAATCCCTCAATAAATCGTCGTCCGGTTCCATTGACGGAGTCCGGAGCGGGCTGGAGAGTCTCTGCGGGGACCCGCATAACACGGAGCACCGAGTCGACGGTACAGCCAATAGTACGACTACCAACATTGACGACAATGGTTCGCGTCTCATCGTCATCAGGTCTGCGTTTGAGATTGAAGAGTGATCGTAAGTTGACTATTGGGATAATCATTCCACGGAGATTACTCACGCCGTCTACGTATGCAGGCACCTCAGGTATCTTCGCGATCCGCGAGGGCATCACGATTTCTTGAATCGATTCAATTCGAAAAATGTAATTCTGATTCGCAAGCCGAAATCCAACAAACTGAGGGGAAGTGGAATTTGGTTGACTGCCATGAATGGTTGGATGCGGGTTCTGCGGTTGTGTTGGAGGTGTGATGCTCATGTGAGTCTCTGACGTGTGGGAGCCCGTTTTGGCACTCTCGTGTGCGCGATCCCAATAAACAGGATATAGTCGGGAAACGGGTTGCGAGCAAATTCGGGAAAGGAAAAGGCGGCTCTCGTAGGCCTCTGTCCGTTATAGTCGTTGTGAACGGACCGACATCGCTCGGTTTTGACAGTCTTCTGGGGCGAATTATTGTGACGTGGCGGAAGTGAGCAGGTCGCTCTTGGAGTGGGTGAATTGGTGAAATTCAAAAGTCCTTTACGTGTTCTTGTAGTCGATGACTCATCTCTCTATCGACAAATGCTCATGCGCGCGCTCGGTGAAGTTGACGGAGTTGAGGTAATTGATTGTGCCTGCGATGGGGTTGAGGCACTTGAGAAGATTGAACGACTGCAACCCGATCTCCTCACGCTCGACGTGCAGATGCCTAAGCTCGATGGTCTTGGTGTATTGCGTGAAATAAATCAGCGGTCTATTGAGACAATTGTTTTAATGGTTAGTAGTGTGACTGCCGAAGGGGCTCCTGCTACAGTCGATGCCTTACTCAATGGTGCTATGGACTGTATCTTAAAGCCGTCAGGGATGGACGCAAAAGCAGAAAGGCGCGATCTTCAAAACGCCCTTGCCGAGCGGATCGAGGCGATTTTACTTACCCGATCCGAGGATGAGCTTCGCCATAGTTCTCCTCAAAACAGAAGTCCTAGAAAACGATCCCTTGCGAATACAAAATTGGAAGACGTGATTGTCATTGGAGCATCAACGGGTGGCCCGCAGGCGTTACGAACCGTGTTGCGATCGCTACCTGAGAAGCCTGATGTGCCTGTCTTTATTGTGCAACATATGCCATCTGCTTTCACTGCATCTCTGGCAAAGCGTCTCAATGAGATTGTTGCGTTTCCGGTGAAGTTGGCATCTACAGGAATGTTTATCGAGCCTGGTACAGCCTACTTAGCACCTGGTAAATTTCATCTTACGGTGATGAGGAAAGGCTCTGAATTGGTGTGTCGGCTTACCGAGGATCCACCAAGACAGGGTTGTCGGCCTTCTCTCGACTGCTTGCTCGAGTCGCTTGTTCCTATTTATGGCGGCAAGGTCGTAGCAGCAGTTCTCACTGGTATGGGTTCAGACGGACTCGAGGGGTGCCACAGTTTGAAAGCGGCCGGCGGTGTCGTGATTGCACAGGATCGTCAAGGTTGCACCGTCTACGGTATGCCCAAAGCGGTGATCGATGCTGGGCTTGCAGATGTCGTCCTGCCACTTGATCAAATTGGTGAGGCAATTAGCGGAAATCAGTATCGAAAGTCACCAGCTTCGTCATAGTAAGTAGTGAATATTCTCTTTTGCCATCAGGAAAGATATCGCGATGAATCTTGTTGTTTTAGACGGGTATACAACGAACCCAGGTGATTGTTCCTGGGACCCGGTTGCAAAGTTTGGCAGCCTCGACGTATTTGAACGGTCAGCAGTTCAGGAGATTCAACAACGGGCAGTGAATGCGGAGGTGGTACTCACGAACAAGACACCATTGACAGCGAAGACCCTTGCTGAACTCCCACATCTGAAGCTGATTTGTGTACTTGCCACAGGAGTGAATGTGGTCGACCTTGAAGCTGCTGGTGCTTGTGGGGTCACCGTCTGTAATGTTCCGGGGTACAGCACGCCCAACGTTGCGCAGGCGGTATTTGCTTTATTGCTTGAGTTAACCAATCAGACAGCTCTTCACGCCGCTGAGGTCAGAGCTGGTGCCTGGTCTTCTTGTCCAGATTTTTGCTTCTGGCGCGGTGAATTGGTTGAGCTTGATGGTCGGACGCTCGGACTCATTGGGTACGGTGCAATTGGTCAGGCAGTTGCTGCTGTTGGCCAGGCATTGGGGATGAACGTGCTCGCCGCCCGTCGGAAAAATAGTGGAAGTTCAGCGGGTGTGACATATGCTGACGTCGACACCATTTTTCGTGAAAGCGATGTTGTCTCTTTGCATTGTCCGCTCACGTCAGAAACGAAAGAACTCGTGAATGCGGCGCGGCTTGCTGCGATGAAGTCAACTGCGTATCTCATTAATACGTCGCGAGGCGGTGTCATTCACGAACAGGATCTCGCCGATGCATTAAATGAAGAGAGAATCGCAGGTGCGGGTCTCGATGTGCTCTCAGTCGAACCGCCTCCTGCATCAAATCCACTCCTGTCTGCAAAGAATTGTCTCATTACTCCACACATCGCGTGGGCTAGTCGTGCTGCTCGCCAACGGCTTATTGCTGCAACTTCAGAAAACATTCGAGGATTCCTAAATGGTTTGCCGCAGAATGTTGTGGCATGAGGTTTCTACGGTGAATGGTCATTCACCAATAATTTTTACAAGAACACGCTTCTGTCGATGGCCGTCGAATTCGCCATAGAAAATCTGCTCCCATGGGCCGAAGTCAAGTGCGCCATTCGTTATCGCAACAACGACTTCCCTCCCCATGACCTGGCGTTTCATGTGTGCGTCTGCATTGTCTTCACCAGTTCGATTGTGATCGTAAACCTCTGGGCTGGCGTCAAACGGGGCGAGCTCTTCTAGCCATTTTTTATAATCATTGTGTAAGCCAGTTTCGTCGTCATTGATAAAGACACTTGCTGTGATGTGCATTGCATTCACAAGGCAAAGTCCTTCCTGGATTTCTGACTCAGTCACAAGTTCAACGACTGTTGAGGTAATGTTCTTGAATCCCATCCTGGCTGGAATGGTGAAGGTAAGATGGCGGGTAAGTGATTTCATGGCAGTCTCTCAAGAATAAAAGTGTGGTGTCTGTTTGAGTTGGTTCTCGTCGGAAAGGTCTGTTGGTCTGCAGTGAGCGTTCGCGTCCTCGTCTCATGGGCGGTGATCCCGTTCTGAACGAGTGCGAAGACGGGTATTCGTCTTGGTGAATTGCCTTCCCATGGTATTTTATGTCAGTCGATTTGTGTAAGAGCAGCTAACGCAAAGAAAGCCAAGGAGAAGAGAGATGAATGTTGAGCGAGTGAAATATTTAATCTGGGCTGCCGACGTGGATCGCGCCGTGGCTTTCTATGAAACACTCTTCGGGGCGAAAGTGACTCGAAAAAATCCTGCTGTTACAGATCTTGATATTTGTGGAGCGACTGTTGGCATTCACAGTGGAGGCGAAGGGAAACGCACCTGGACCGGCCTGAGTTTTCAGGTGGCTGATGTGGTCGACGGAGCGGCTGAAGTAACTTCCGCGGGCGGTATTTTGACGCACGAGCCTCGTGAAGAAAATGGTGAGCCACCTCATCTCGCGATGTGCGCTGATACTGAAGGCAATGAGTTTATGCTCTCGCGCAAGCGAAGTTAGTGGCTGATGTCGAGGCAGACAAGAGTATCTTCATTACGGACAAAGAGACGTCCTTGGGCGAGTGTAGGAAGTGCTCGAATCGTGCCCGGGAGCGGTTGGCTTTGCGAAAGTACTGTCATGCCTTGAGGTGAGACGTCAAGGAGAACAACGTCTCCATTGGTTTTTACTGCGAGTACTTTGTTGTCTGCTGCGAGCAGGTTCCCATAACCAAAATTCTCCTCTCGCCAGACAGCCTTTCCTGTTGTTGCATCAATACACGTCATCGCGCCGGGTGGTCCGTCATCTCGGCCATCAATACAGTACAGGTGATTCTCGTGAAGGATTGGTGTGCAGTATTGGCTAGCAAGGCTGTCGGTGCCTGCCCATTGAGGCGTTACTTCTGTCTCTGTGAACGCGGCGCAAACCGATCCGATGCCGTACGATGCAGTGACGAAAAGACGATAGCTGCCGTCGGGAGTTTTCCATGCAAGAGGCGTAGCACCATTGACTGTCGGGCCGCGCATGCCAAATGGAAAAGACCAGCGAATAGTTCCGTCCGTGGGGTCAATAAGAAGGCATTGGTAGCGTGTGACAACAACCGCATGCTGTTTTTCATTGAGCACGACCGATGATGGGGCAGCATAACTTGATGGTTCATCTGTTGTTTCCCAGGAAACGTTGCCAGTAGCCAAGTCAAAGCCGACCACGCCTGCGCCGTTTCGGCCGCCTATGTTCACGACAACATGGTTGTCAATCACAAGAGGGCTCGACCCGGAGCCAAAATACCCCTCACCCGCATCGAATTCTTCATGTGTGCGGTGTTGCCACAGGATTGCACCTGTTTGTGCATTGAGGCATGTCAGCATTCCTTGCGTTCCAAATGTGATAACTCTGTTGTTGGAAACTGTCGGTGTGCATAGAGGGCCATCACCACCACCTACCTGCGGTCGAAAACGGGTCGGATGATCAGTTTTCCAGATGACTTTTCCGGTGGTTGCATCCAGAGCTTCAGTGATTTCACGATCATCGATTCGGTGAAAGAGAAAAGCGGTCCCGTCGACTACGGAGATGCCGGCGTACCCACTGCCAACGGGACGACGCCAGACTTCTTGTGGGCCAGCTGCCGGCCATGTGTTAGCTAGTCGTTCGTCAGGATCGGCAATGCCGGTTCGATGCGGGCCGAGAATCTGTGGCCAATCACCAGCATGAGCAACGTGTCTCCCATGGTGGGAGAGATTGCTTGTGAGCAGCAGAAGTGCTGCTGTCATAAGTTTTGTGGGACCGAGGTGGTTCATGAAGTGAATTCCATGTGAAAGGAGATGATTGCAGAATCAAAAGCGTGAAATGTAAGGATTCAGGAACAGTCACGAAGACGAGCTGACAATAATTGAAATTTGAAAGTGGGTGTGGAAACAAGAGTGTCTCGGAAACGGGTTGAGCCCATTCTCAATAGTAGGGCATGGATAGTAGGGCATGAATAAACTGGTTGAATACGCCTCTGCTGTGCAGAATGAACGAGGTCTGTTCTGAGTTGTGGCCTCAGTTTGGTAAGTCATCCCGTAAAGCAAGCACGTTGCTAGAAAACAGTTTAAACTGGGAACTATGGTTTTCGGTGAGGGTGCAGGTGACAGGTAGGAGTTGAATCGAAGGCCGTATTTGACTGGTTCTTGGCGTTTTTCCCTAGAATTAAAAAAAATCGTGACATCTGAAACAAAATCCGGCCCTCTTACGTAGGAGAACCAAGTGTTCTTGGACGAATAAACAAAAATAGGGAAAAATGTATCGTCATGTGCCGAGACTTGCTGACACAACAGGAAATGTATCTTGCTGAAGCCAAAGAAGGCTCAGGCGAAAGTCTCGGACTTCTTCTCGAGTCGTTTTCCAATTATCTCGAAGTTCTCGCTCTCGGGCAGATGGGCCGGCAACTGCAGACACGATTAAGTGCATCTGATGTGGTTCAGGACACCTTCCTTGAAGCACATCAAGGATTTCCACAATTTCGTGGAGAGACTATTGCTGAGTTTCATGCCTGGATTCGACAAATTTTAGTGAATAACTTGCATCGAGTTTTTGAACGTCATCTTGGTACTCAGAAGCGTGATGTGCGTCGTGAGATTTCTGTCGCTGCAATCGCCCATTCTCTTGACCATTCAACGGCCCGAATGGATGCCATATTCGAGGGCCGTGAGCGTTCACCGAGCAGTGTGTTCGCACAGCATGAACTCCAGATGGAACTAACGAATACGCTCGCGCAGCTGCCAGCCGATTATCGCTATGTGTTGGTGCTTCGACATGTTGAGTCCATGTCGTTCGACGAAGTTGCCAAAACGATGGATCGTTCTGTAGGTGCTGTGCGGATGCTTTGGTTACGAGCTATCAAAGCATTGCGAGAATCATGGGAGGGTGAGTCCCGTGTGTAAGTCCTCAGAAACATCAAGTTCTTTGAGTAAGTCAGGAAATCCTGATGATCTACTCCTTGCTGAACTACTTGATAACTATCTAACGTCTCTTGATTCACCAGATCCGATCAGCCTCGTGGCATTACAGGAGCAATATCCGCACCTGTCAGATCAGTTGGCAAGTTTTGGTGAAGATGTGGAGGCTATTCACCGGGCCACAAAGAAACTTTCATCTGGTGGCTCAAGTGCTTTGCCATGTTCATTCGGCATGCCGAAGCAGATCGGTGACTTTTCAATTGGCCATGAAATTGGTCGTGGTGGGATGGGCATTGTGTATGAAGCCTATCAGGAGTCACTTGACAGAACCGTTGCGATCAAAATCCTGCCATCTGCAGCAGTATGGGATCATAAGCAGGTCACCCGCTTTCAAAACGAGGCTCGGGCAGCAGCTCAGCTACACCATCCACATATCGTGCCGGTCTTTTTTGTGGGTGAAGAAGAAGGACTCCATTATTACGTAATGCAGTTCATTTCTGGACAGTCACTCGATAAAGCGATTGCGGCAGTTGGAGAGAAACTGGCAGCACCTGCTGCTGGTGATGCAGTCACGCTTTGTAAAGCAGATGTCAAACCGGTTATCACAGCACTTGATGTGTCAGATTCTCACGTGAGTACAGTCTCAAAGCAGGTGTCATCGGCTGCTTCGCGTACTAGGTTTAGCGAGGCTGGCAATGATCTTGAGTTTTTTCACGCTGCAACGCGTTTAGGTATCGAGGCAGCTACTGCTCTTCAGTATTCCCACGACTGTGGGATTATTCACAGGGATGTAAAGCCATCGAATCTGTTGATTGATGAAAAGGGGAAACTATGGGTAGCTGATTTTGGCTTGGCCCGAATTGGTTGGTCAAGCACTGTGACGATGACAGGTGACGTGATTGGAACGTTACGGTATCTAAGTCCCGAGCAGGCTGCAGGCAAGCATGCTGAAGTCGATGCGCGGAGCGATGTGTATGGGCTTGGTGCAACTCTTTATGAATTACTCACAGGGCAGCCTCCATTTCAAGGCGATGATCGGCAGGCATTACTATCAAAGATAAGCACTGCAGAACCAGTTCATCCTCGTGTGATCAATCCAAGCATACCGCGTGACCTTGAAACGGTTGTGCTTCATTCGCTCGCGAAAGAACGGGAGCATCGTTATGAGAGTGCTCAAGCGTTCGCTGATGATTTGGGACGATTCCTCGATGGCGTGACGCCGCTAGCTCGTCGACCTACTATCATCGATCGTGGGCAAAAATTTCTCTTCCGACATCGTGCGGTAGCGTTGGTTTCTTTTGCTGCAATGCTTGTGCTTACCGTACTCTTTGGTGGCGGTGTAGTCATGCTTGCGAGAGAAACGGCAGCGAAGAACAAGGCGCTTGCCCTGTCTGATCAGAACCTGCAGCGTGCTGAAGCAAATCTGCTGCAAGCACGAGAAGTTGTCGACAAGTTTGGAATTCAACTTTCTGAATTGCTGCAGGCGATTCCTGGTGCAGAGAAACTGCGACAAGAACTCCTGGTCGAAACGGTTAACTACTATCACGAGCTAGCGAATCAGGCAAAAGATGACCCGTCAATGCGGAGTCAGGTGGTTGATGCCCATCTCAAAGTTGCAAGTGTTACTGCTGCGATTGGTGCGAATAATGAGGCAGTCCATTCCTATCGGAGAGGCATCGAGTTGCTCAACGAGCAGGTTGCATTGTCACCTGACGATCGGGAACTGAAGAAACGACTAGGCATAGTCCACAATAATCTCGCTCTCGTCATGGCTAGTAGTCGCACAGTTGAAGAGGCCCGGGAAGAATGTGTTCGGGCAATTACGATATTCGACGATCTGTTGAGTCAAAGTCCAAAGGACGTTGAGGTTATGACTCAGCTTGCGGAGATTCAGGGCAATCTGAGCACCATCGAAAGTAGACTTGGCAATGTCGCACCTGCTCGTGAGGCCATTGAGCAGGCAATCGCCACGCTTACCGATCTTTATGGTGCTAATCCAGAAGACCTTGTTGTTGCACATCGGCTCGCCGTTCTGACAAACAATCTGAGTGTCATGCAGCGACAAGGCTCGATCGCTGAGGCTGAGCAGACAGCGAGGCGAGCTGTGGAACTACTTCAAAGCAGTGCTGAGCAACAGGGCGCATCACCGGAATTGCGTGCAGACCAAGCACTTGCGTATGCGAATCTGGCAGCTATTCAGTTGCGGGGAAAAAAAATCTCAGACGCGTTTGAAAGCTTTGAGAATGCAATTGGTATTCAGCAAGTGATTGTTCAGCAATCACCAGACGTCGTCCGGTATCGGCTTGAACTTATCAGTAGTTTGAATGGTTTGGCCTTACTTGAAAACCACAGGAAAGAATTTTCAGCCGCTCAGAAGGCGTTTGAAAGGGCTGATATTTTCTATTCCCAGCTTGTTGCTGATTATCCAAATGAAATTGCATATGCCAGCGGTTGGGCTGCGCTTTTGAACAATGCGGCTTTGGTCATCACGCAATCTGGTGATTTTGAAAAAGCAAATCTGGTATTCAGGAATGCAGAATTTGTTCAGGAACGAGTTGTTGCATTTTTGCCAGAGTCTCGTGCTGCCAAGGCAACGCTCAGTCAGATCTATGTCAACCATGTGCGAAGTCTTCGGGAAGAGGCTGACTGGGAAGAGGCAATTGCTGTAACCAAAAAAAGAGGGCAGCTTTGGGTTGGAAATGGTCAGCAGCTTGCGGGCGTTGCGCTGCAATTCTTCGAACTTAGTACAGCATCGCCAGATGCGTTTCAAGAGAAACTGAGAAAAGTCACAGTAGATACCTTGCACGAAGCGATTGATTCAGGATACATTCCAGCCAGGGGCACAGAAAAAGAACTCCAGCTAGCTGAAGTTCTTTATTGGCAGGAAGCAGAGACCCTTAAGCAACGGTGGAGTCCATGAACAAACTTCTCTCCCGACTCAAGTCGAATTGGTCAGCGTGTTGCTCGGCTTTGATGAAGCCGAAGGCTACGCGATCGAGCCGTATCGTGTCTTACCGGACGAAAACGAATCTTGCCATTGAACGGTGTGAGCGGAGGCTCGCGCTCGATGCGACACAAGAGTCTGAAGGTCAACCGATAGACGACGGCTTTCTGGAGGTGATTCAGCCGGCTCCAGCATTTACGTTGAGTTCAGATGCTGGCGGCAGGCTTTCAGGACAGAATGTTTTTGCAAACGGTGGTGTTATTAATTACGCAGATATTTTATCTGAATCAGGCAGCGTGAATGTAATCGTTGCCTCGCCAAGTAGTACGGGACTGAGCCTCCAAACTAATGACCCTGGTGGATTTCCGTTAGCGCAAAATTTTGATTTGTTGAATACAGGGACAGACCTCGGTGATTCTGCGTGGGATCAAGCGGTAGTTCCATTGGATACTGCATCGCTGTACAGTCATTTGGTGTATGAAGGACCTCCGACTAATAGACAAGAAAACTTTTCCGACAAAGCAGCAATTACCGGCACCAACACTTCGTTAGACGTAGGTGCTTCGGCAGCCAAAGTTTATCTTGGCATGACCGATGAGTTTGCATCAGGAGAATTTTCAATTCCCAAGTTAGAAGTGTCGTCAAATGGCTCGGTGCAGGGCTCGCTGACTGCACTCTCGCAGTTTGATCCAACGGAAGTGTCTTTAATTGGTGAAAAGCAACCGAAAGCATCTAACGAGGGCTCTCTGCTGACAACGTCTTTGTCGAGACATCATCACACTGATCCTGTAGTGTTGCATGTAAGTTCACTTCAGACGATTTCATTTGACTCTGCGAGGCCCGTTGTTCGTGCCGATCAGGTCTTCGCTGTTTTAGCAAGCAATGATGGTACCCAGGTCGCAATGCCACAATCGCAGACAGCTCGTGGTGAACCATCATCAACAGGTTTTCTTGACGTGCAGGCAACCATTGCTGGGATAGATTCAGCACAAAAAACGCTTTTCAACGCAGTGGTTTTTGACACTGAAAATGGGTCATCGCTGTTTGAAGAGAATGCTCTTCATGGCAACACGAATTCAATGCCAGTCATGGCCAGAGCAACGTTGTTTGAAGTAGCTGAGCATCGTGTTCATTCGTCTCCACGAGAAGTGCTCCGTGGGCATGATGGTCACGAAAAAGTTACCGATGGAGGGAAGACAGTAGCTGGTCCGACTCTTCCGCCTGATACATTTGTTGCGTCTGGCGATGAAGACGATTGGGCATCGAGAGACCTTTCTCTCTACGTACGGATTTCTCTTGCAGCGGCGTTTGCGACGACGACTTTTGAGCTCGAAAAAAGATGTCGGTCAACCGATTCTTCTGTTAAAAACGCTATTGATACGAATGCGAAGCAGAAGCGTCTGGTTCGCTAACGGGACGCTAAATTTTTTCAGTTCCATATCTCTCCTTCGATGCGTGACAATCGTGCCGCATTTCCTGACCTTGAAGTGAACGAGATGTTGTGCCGGGTGCAATTGACTCAGGCTTCCATCTCAGGTTGTTCACCGTGTAGTGGCAGCTCACTTTCTAGTGATTTTGATGCGAGGAGCGAATCATGGTTTGGAATCATTCTTCTGCTGGTGAGAGTCGAACCCGAAGATCAGTGCGAGGTAATCAATGCCGCACAAAAAAGGTGCCACTTCTGAGTCTCGAGAGGCTTGAACCGCGAACCATGTTTACCGGCAATCAGGCTGAAGCAGCCGATCTGGCCGTTGCACCGGTTCTAGACGTTACTGATGTCGAGCTGAGGACAGTCAATACAGGCTTACAGGACATAGGAGTACGTATCGGAAGGAATCTGCTTGTTGCTGATGGATTAATGTCTTCTAAAACAAGCCAGCAGTCGATGACCGTGAATCAATATGTTGACTGGCTTGCGGAGCAGGCAGCAAATCAATGGAATCATCTGTTTGGACAAAGCGTAAACCGTTACCGTCCTTATTTCCCCAGATGTGGCAACGACCTATCCTTTCAGGGATTCATGCCGGGAATTGATTTAGTTGATTTAGATGTCGGTGTCATAACGTTGGTAGACTCAGGCATTGACGGAATGTCGTTGGGCAGTGTTGTTACGGACGCTGCACGTATAGCGAGAGCCACTAGTGACGTTTTTGCAAACGCAAGAGTTGCAGCTGAATTGTCATCAGATACAAACGTGCAGGTTGAAGGCGTCGATGAAGCGGATCTTATTGAAGTCGATGGTGACACGCTTTTTACACTGTCACGACGTGGAAGGCTTGCGATTGTTGATGCCAGTGATCCGACCCATCCGCAGGTTCTGTTCCAGGTGCAAATAGGCCAGCAATTCGATCGTAGTGTTGGTATGTATCTCTACGATGACGTCCTCACGATTCTTCAGAAATCAAATCAGAAGACAACAATAACAGTGTTGGATGTTGCTGATCATGAAAATGTCTCGCTCGTCAAACAACTGCAGATAAACAGCAAATTAGTTGATACTCGAATGGTCGATGGCCAACTGCGACTGGTTGCTCAGACCCATTTTCGGGGAGGGCGACCGCAAATCGTTGGCGGTGCGTCTGCGGGGCAGCTCATGCCTGACACTGTTATCCTTGATCAAGGATTCGGACAAGATCTAGGTGAAGGCAGGCAGGTTGCAACGTATGAATCTCGTGAGGCTTACATTGCCCGCTTCCGTGAGATGGTGCTTAATGGTTTGCCGCAGGTTCACGAGCTTGATGCGGATGGCTCGATACGTTCGAGCTACTCGTTTTTAGATGAATCACAGATCATTGTTCCAGAGTTTGGTTATGGATATGGTCAGCTCACAACGGTTCTTGCCATCGATGTTACCGGTGATCCAGCCACCTCGGTGAGTGGGTTCAGTTTTCAGACGAAGGGCTCGGTCGAAACATTTTCATCAAAAGACAGCCTGTACGTATTCGATACGTGTGCCAATGAAACACGAATTATGAAGGTTGCATTTGATGCGTCAGCAGGTAAAGCCACAGTGACGCCAGCTGCGATGGGAACCGTGCAAGGCAGGTTCCTCAACCAGTTTGCCGCAAGTGAGCATGATGGATGCCTTCGTCTTGTTGTCGGTAATCGCAGTCGCGGTAGTAGTGTGATTGTCCTCGAGCAGGACGGAGAACAGCTCACTGAGATTGGCCGACTTGATGGTCTGGCACCTGGCGAGCATCTGTATTCAGTACGTTTTACGGACACCCGAGCCTATTTTGTAACGTTCGTAAAAGTTGATCCGCTTTTTGTTGTAGACCTCTCTGATCATACATCTCCGACCCTCCTTGGTGAACTAAAAATTCCTGGGTTTTCTGACCATATTGAAATACTTGATGAGAATCATTTGTTGACCATCGGTTGTGATGCAAGTGATACAGGCGGCAGGGGATGGACTCAATTCGGTGGATTGCAGGTTTCAATTTTTGATGTCTCTGACCCAACCCAACCGCGGCTTCGTCATAGGTACACGTTCCCTGGAGGGCGTAATACGAGTACTGCGGTGACCGGGCGTCAAGCGAGACGAGGTGATGGGGATCATCTTGCCCTTGGGTTTTTTCCTGAACTCGGCATCATGACCATGCCGACTGAGCAGAACAGTGGAGGATGGTGGAGTCATTATGCAAGAAAGCAGCAGCTTGACGTCCTTTCAATCGACGTCGAAACAGGGATCAGCCACCGTGGGGTCATTGATCATGAAACAGAAGTGACCCGCGCGGCGCACATTGGTTCCCATCTGGTGGCAACGTCATCTACAAAAGTGACAACGCATTCGTTGTCTTCGCCGACTGATGTTGTAGGTACCGCACAGTTGCATGATGTTGGTATTCTGTCGGTTGGGGAGTTGCCAATAAAGAAAATTGCCAGTCTCGCCGCTGTTTTAAAAGAGTCAGGAAGTACTCCACTTGAGGAACCGTTGTTTAATCTCTGGACGGCTGAAGAGACTCAGGAGATTGACGGCCAGCAGACTCTTTTTGCTGAACATATCAGTGGCGCTCGGCACAAGATAAAACTTTCAGGAAAAGTCAGTGAAAATATCTGGGCACTCTTTGGTTTCAACGATATCAGTAATCAGAACAATCGTATTCTGGAAAGCGAATTAAGAGATGTTGCGAGAGAAGGGCGTAACGAATCAAACGCATTTGAGAGTTTGGTCAACGCAGGTCTGTCGGAGTTTGAATTGACAATTAGCGAGAAAGACGAAGAGAATCACCCTGGTGGGGTTTTCTTTGCCGTGGACTCAGCAGGATAGTGCTGGTTGACAATATTCGTCTTTCGATAAGCACATATCTTCGTTCAAAACTACCCGAGTGTAGCGGTGCTGCTTCTCTATGAGATAATATTCGTAAGCGATACACACGCGTTCTAATTCACAAGTGAGACTGATACCATGTTTTTAATGTCGACGAGTTCGAGTCGTATGTCGAAGAAGTACTGTTGCCTTCTAGCCATTGTTCTAAGTGCGATAGCAACACCGGTATCAGCTTGTTCCCGAGTTCTCTATCGCGGGCCTGACGGTGCGGTTGTGGTTGCACGCACCATGGACTGGGCGCAGTCGTTGGAGGTGAATCTGTGGGCTTTCCCCGCTGGGCTTGAGCGAGATGGAAATGCTGGTGCTCGGTCACTCAAGTGGACATCAAAATACGGGAGTGTTGTCGCGACCTGCTACGACACACTTGTGGCTGATGGCATGAATGAGAAGGGGCTTGTGGTCAATGTTCTCTATCTCTCAAGCAGTGTCTATCCGCAGTTTGATGGCACTCGGCCTACCCTCTCAATAGGAGCCTGGGGTCAGTATGTGCTCGACACCTTTGCAACAGTCGACGAAGCAGTGAAGGCGCTTCAAGACGAACCCTTTCAGCTTGGTGTATTGATACTGCCTGGCGGACATTCAGGGACGGTACACCTCTCTCTTGCTGATGCAACCGGAGACTCTGCCATTTTTGAATACATTGATGGCAAACTGGTTGTTCATCATGGGAAACAGTACAGCGTGATGACCAACGATCCACCGTATGATCAGCAGTTGGCACTTAATGGCTACTGGCAACAGGTGGGTGGGAGCATTATGTTGCCGGGAACAGAACGGCCCGCTGATCGCTTTGTCAGGGCAAGCTACTATCTCGGAGAAGCTCCGCAGACATCTGATGAGACGAAGCAGATTGCCAGCATGTTCTCAATTATACGAAACGTGTCGGTGCCAATTGGTGCAGAGCGTTCCGGGAGTCCAAATGTAGCAGCAACACTCTGGCGTATCGTTGCTGATCAGAAACGGCGTACCTACTACTTTGAATTAACAGATACGCCGAATGTTTTCTGGGTCGACCTGTCAAAACTTGACCTGTCTGTCGGTCAGCCCATGCGGATGCTTCCTGTTGAGGGTGCACCCGTGATGGCTGGGGAAGTTTCCAGCCGTTTTGAAAAACAGACCAATTTTCAGTTTATGGCTGGCAGTGACCCCGGGACACAGCAATGAGCCCGCTGGAGAGACGTGGATTCTGAGCATCGCAAGTCAGAGTCGACACCGTATGAGGGTGGCCATCAGGTCAGAGTTATATCCGGGTGTGATTTTTACTCCCCAATTTAAGGTCAGGTTAGAATGCGTGTTCAAGTTCTTATCTTGAGTCTCATGCTGTGCTGCAGTGCCTTTCAGTGGGAGGGTGCACTCGCCAAAGAAGCCCCACGGAAGCCGAATGTTGTCATTCTGTTTATTGATGACCTTGGATATGGTGACCTTGCGTGTTTTGGAAACACAAGAATACCGACGCCCAACATCGATAGTCTCGCATCACACGGTGTCCGTTGCACCATGTCATACATTACGAATCCACCATGTTCGCCAAGTCGTTGCGCTTTGATGACCGGGATGTACGCCCAACGGTTTGGGAAATCGGGGATGGCACGGGGGCTGCCCATACCAAGAGATCATCCAACCTTGGCTGAAATCATGAGAGACGCAGGCTATGTCACTGGTCAGATTGGCAAGTGGGATATTGGCTGCGTTGGGCAGGGGCCCCATCAGCGTGGTTTCATGGAAGTGGCCAAAGACCCGCCGGGCACGCAGTACATACGAGACACAGAGGATGGACTCAAAGCCTATCTGACGGATCTCAACGGTGATTCCATGGTTGAGTTTGTTGATCGAAACGCAGGGCATCCATTCTTCTTGTACTTCTCGCCACTTGCAGTTCATTCGAAAGTCAAAGAGACACCACAACGGTACAGAGATCGTATTCCGGGCGGCGACGGCACCGCCTATGAAGGCGCTGTTGTTGCTGTTGATGACGCTGTCGGCAAACTTCTTTCTTCTTTACGAAAGCATGGTATTGAGCAAGAAACACTTGTTCTGATTACCGGTGACAACGGCGCAAATATTGAAGAGGGTGGAACGTCTGAACCGTATCGAGGAGGAAAAGGAAAGCACACACAGCAAGAGGGCTGGGTGCATACCCCAACCATTATTACATGGCCTCAAAGAGTTCCAGCCGGTAAGACCTATTCCGGACTCATGGGAACAATAGATTTCTACGCAACTGTTGCTGCGGCTGCTGGGCTTCCCTTGCCAGATCGGTGTGATGGGAAAAACCTGCTGCCATTTCTTGCCGGTGATCTCCAAGGAGACGCGCATGAGTATCTGTTTTGGCATAATGCTGATCCAACTGACGCGCCTCGCCGAAATATCTATGCGGTGCGTTGGAAGAATTGGAGATTGATCAAGATGGAAGACGAATGGACCCTCTTTGACCTGATACATGATCCGAAAGAAACACGGAATTGTGCCAGAGAATATCCAGATGTTGTGAAGAATATGGTTGAGCACTACGACCAGTTTGTTGCCTCACTGCCACCTTTGAAACCAAGCGCAGATTACAAGGGAGGCGGAGCTACACCGAAGGGGTGGGGCTGGGAGATTGGTACTGGAGGCGTGTTTCCAGCTGCCCAATAAGGCCACGAAGCATGGGTCCTTGAGAACAGTCAGAAAACTTTCGAAACTTTAGACCAGTCCGCTGGAGTTGAGTCCGGAAGAACAAAGTGCTCAGTGGTGTATAAGCGTTGGGTAGTCTGGACATCGTATAGTCAGCAACTGGGGTTAGCGTAGTTTTCGTAAGGGTAGTCATGAATTCCATTTTTACTGTGATCTCTCGATGCACTGCATTTGTTTCAATCGTCTGCTTGTTGTTCAACGCAAATGTTTTTTCGGCAGAGGAATCCCGTCTTGATGATCCAACAACCTGGGAAGATCCCTCGTTCTGGAAATCATTAAAGCAGTCGGGTGAAACAACCGGTTGGGAATTTCGTAATGGGGAAATCTCGCTTGTTCGCCCTGGTGGTGGCAGTGGGAGTATTGTGACGAAACCGGTTCCGTCTGACTTTGAACTTTCTTTTGAATGGAAGATTGCAGATAAAGTAAACAGTGGCGTGAAGTATCGGGTTCGGAAGCATGGGGCGCCGTATTGGAATACGGCGTACAAGGGTTCAGGGTACTGGGGCCTTGAATATCAAATCTATGACGAGAAGCCTGGCACAGACGCACTCCACGCAACAGGTGCGATTTATGATCTCGCATCTGCTGACCCGGGTAAAGTTGTGAATCCGCCGGGAGAGTGGAACGCAGCAAAAATTGTGGCCAATGGATCAATAGTCGAGCATTATCTCAATGGTTCCTTGGTGTCCTCAATACTCGCTGAGGGGCCGGACTGGGAACGGACAATCGCGCTGAGTAAATTTGCAGGTTTCGATGGCTTTGGGCAGTCTTCCACGAAAAGTTGCATCATGTTGACTGACCACGGTGGCAAGGTTTCGTATCGAAACTTTCGGTTTGCAGCGGTTGCACCAAACAATCAGTCTCCCGTGAAGCAGACTGGTCCTTTTCTTGCAGACGGAATGAGAAATTGCTGGGCCGATCAGAATTCAATCAGTATCTGGACGCGAACAACACGATTTCCAGAGATGAATTCTACCGGTCAGAAGTTTCGGTCTGTCTCAGTGAAGCAGGTCAAGGCGCTGGAAGAGACGAATGATCCCGCAGAATATCTTGCGGCTCAGTTGCCTTCAGGGGCTTCTTTGGGGGACATGGTAGGGGCGTGTCCTGGGGCCCCCGGTGAAGTTCGTCTCATTTATTTCCCTGAAAAGCGGTTCAAAGCAAAGAAAGAAATGACTCGGTGGAAGAAAACAACTGCGGACAAAGACTTTACAGCGCAGTGGCACCTTGAAGGTCTTTCTCCGGGTACTCGCTACGTAACAGTACTTGAGGTACGAAAACCAGATAGTCAGGCGACAACTGCAATTCTTCGCGGTGGGTTTGAAACAGCACCGGCAAGAGGTGTGAGAGAAGATCTAACGTTCTGCATGACCACCTGCCATGATTTCATCCGTACTGATAACGGCTTGCAGGGGCACAAGATTTACCCAGCAATGAAGGAAATCAATCCCTCGTTTCTTGTCCACGCGGGAGATATTGAATACTACGACAAGCCTGATCCGTGGGCACTCACAATAGAACTTATGCGATTCAAGTGGGGGCGGATTTTTGCATTGCCGGACAACCGATCGTTCTATAAGAACCACACGACGTATTTCTTGAAGGATGACCACGACACGCTCAAAAATGATTGCTGGCCCGGCCAGCGGTATGGCAGCGTTACGTTTGAGGAAGGCGTTCGTTTGTTTAACGAAGAACAGTTTCCGTCGCGGACACCTCGCTATCAAAGTGTCCAGTGGGGGAAGGATTTGCAGGTCTGGTTCCTTGAGGGCCGTGATTTTCGAAGTCCGAATACCATGGTTGACGGTCCCGAGAAAACAATTCTTGGAACCAAACAAAAGGCCTGGCTGTTTCAGACACTCGATGCGTCAACTGCGAAGTTCAAGCTGGTCTTCAGTCCGACTCCAATAGTGGGTCCTGATCGAAGCGGAAAGAAAGACAATCACGCCAACACGATTTTTGCCCATGAGGGCGAGCAGTTGCGGCGTAAATTTTCAGCTGTTGATGGTGTCATCGTGCTGTGTGGTGATCGGCACTGGCAGTATGCGTCAGTGGACGCCGAGACGGGACTCTGGGAATTCGGGTGTGGGCCTGGTAGTGAAAAGCACCAGTTGGGCTGGAAGAAAGGCGATGAGCGACCCTCCCATCGTTTCCTTCGTGTCGCTGGCGGATTTCTTTCTGGACATCTTGATTCCAAAGGAAAGACAAGTGTGTTGACGCTTCATCATCGCAAGGTGAATGGAGACGTTATGAGTACCTTTGTCTTTCCTCAGGGCGGGGCTTCAAAACTCGGGGCAAAATAAGAAATGTACTGCCTCAAGAGAAAGCCTCTTGAGAACCGCTATTCCTGACAGGGAGTCGAATCCCAAGCGGATGGGGTTTTGGCAATGGACGCGATCCTTCGGAAATCACGTAAACACTCGATAGACGGTAGAGTACTGCTTTGTTCAACTCGGATTCGAAATAGAGTCCATTCGCAGAGTAGACGATCGCCTGAATGAGAAAGATAAAGATGATTGGATTTTTACGAAATAAACACATTTGGAGTACGCGTCGCTGCTCTCAGTTGAGCGGGATCGCGTGTGCTGTCTGTGCTTTGGGCGTCGTGAGTACGGAGCTCAATGCCAAAGACACCTTTGAGCCGTATGCCTCCTCTGATGTCCCCAAGACTGCGGTTGAACTCTGGGAAGACTACGATCCACGACGTGAGCCACTTGATATTGAGATTGTTCAGGAGTGGGAAAATGACGGTGTTGTTACACGGTACGTAACGTTCACCGTAGGCACATTCAAAGGGAAAGAATCGCGACTCGCGGGTTACTACTGTTTGCCTGTCGGGAAAACAAAGCTTCCGGCTTTTGTATGGGCACATGGTGGTGGCCAACGAGCGGATCGTCACCGTGGGGAGTATTTTGCACGTCAGGGATATGCATCGATTGATATTAATTGGCTCGGGCGTCCACTTGAGGACGGAATTGAAATCAATACCGATTGGGGTAACGTTGATCCTACCCAGGGCCCCCGATTTTATAGCAAGGCGCTCAGGCAGGGATGGAAGCGAAGCCTTTTGCCTGATGAGTACTCACTTGATCCGGTTCCAAGCCCCCGGAATAGCAATTGGTTTCTGCTATCTGTTGCCGCACGACGCGGAATCACATTTCTCGAACAGCAACCAGAAGTCAATGCTGACCGAATTGGTCTTTCAGGATTTTCGATGGGGGGCATGATTACTGCCCTCACGGCTACTGACTCACGCTTAAAGGCGGTGGTGCCTTTTGTAGGAGGAACAGGATTTAAATATGTTGACTTTCCTGGCGGAATTGAAGGAAGTTCGATTCGCGCCCACTTCCAGAATCTGGAACTTTATAAGGCAACCATCGACCCCAGTGCGTACTGGCCGTTTGTTCGCTGTCCAGTGTGCTTCATCAGTTCGACAAATGACTTCCATTCCGTGTTTGATCGGATTTATCGGTCGATGTCCCTCGTGCCGCACTCCGATTGGCGGGTAAGCACGAATCTGCATCAAAACCATGGGCCTGGGCCTGAGCAATGGGTCATGCTGAATCTCTGGTTCGACCAGTATCTCAAAGGTATTGATCAGCATATTCCTGTGACACCACCGTCAACCTTTTCTGTGGCAGGTGGCACAGCATCTTTTGCTGTCACGCCAGAAGATCAAGATCGACTTGTTGCAACGGAAATCTATTTTAGCTACGACCCCAATTCGCGAACACGGTTCTGGGAGCGGGCTCAAACACAGCAGAGTGGAAATACTTGGTCAGTCAAGGTCCCAGTCTTCGAAGATCTGCCGCTGTATGTCTTTGCTCTGTGTCGTTACAAACTTGGACATGTTCAGACGCTGGAGCGTGGTGAAACGTCAACATGTACCCTGAACTCGGTTGAACATTCATTCGTTCCAGAAAAGGTGAACCTCGAGTCACTTGTTCGTCTGGCAGAACCTCGTGAGTCAGTGGACACTTTTGAAAATGGTTTTGGTAATTGGTCTTCGCGAGATCAGCAGACGATAAAGACATATAAATTTCAAAGCCCTCGGCTTGATCGAAAGAAAACGAAGAAGCTAGCGATTGTTATAAATCCTCAGGGGAAAAAACTGGATGTTCGCTTGCGCACCGACAGTGGTTTTCTTAGTCGCTCAGAAAATATAGGAAGTTTTTCAATCGGAAAAAGAGTGGAGGGGCAAGGCCCTCAGACATTGATTCTGCAACGTGACGATTTCAAAGGTCCTGAAGGAAAAGAACTTGAGTGGTCGAAGATTGCAACGCTCGAAATAACAGTCATCGATACAGCTACAAATCAAAAGATTGCCTTGATGGCAGACAACGGTGAAAAAATCCTGCAGTTAATCGAACTTAGAGATTAATTGTGGTGGTGTGAATCGTTGGTGGTATGTGAAAGGAATGCAGTGATGTCGAGAAACGCTTTGTGTATGGTTGGTTTGCTCCTTACCCTGTTTGGGGTGTTAGAGAGAAGTACGGCGAGTGCCACAGAGCAACCCAACATCATTTTTATCTTTGCTGATGACTGGGGGTGGGGTGATCTCAGTTGCCATGGCCATCCCTATGTAAAAACACCAAATATTGACCGTCTTGCACGTGAGGGGACTGACTTCCATCGCTTCACCGTTGCCAGTGGCGTGTGTTCTCCGAGTCGTACTGCCGTGATGACAGGACACTTTCCTGCTAGATATAACATCAATGGGCATTTTGCGTGGGTTGAACAAAATGCCCGTCGTAATATGCCTGACTGGCTTAATCCGGCTGCCCCGTTACTGCCTCGTATGTTGCAGCAGGCTGGGTACATAACCGGGCACTTTGGAAAATGGCATCTCGCCAATGACATGATTCCTGATTCACCTCTCCCAAGTGAGTACGGCTACGATGCGTATGGTGCATTTAACTGTGCCGGTGAACAGATGCCTGTTCATGATGATGTGAATCAGGCGATTGCACTCATTGAAGAGGCAGGAAAACAACAGAAGCCTTTTTTCATCAATCTCTGGATGCATGAACCGCATACACCATTCCATGTGCTCCCGAAGTACCGTTGGTGGTTTCAGGATCTTGATGACGCTGACAATATCTATGCTGCGACACTCGCCCACGCCGATGATCGGATTGGCCAACTGCTCAATACCTTGGATAAAAATGGTCTCACAAAGAAGACACTCGTCGTTTTTAGTTCAGACAATGGCCCTGCGCGTGCAGCGAGTCCAACTGAACTGAGTTTGTCCTACGATACAGCAACGGGTGCCGGGTTTGGTATCGGGGCATCCAAAGGTGTCACCGGTGGCCGAAAGGGGTACAAGGCCGCGTTGTTTGAAGGGGGTATTTGTGTGCCCTTTATTGCACGATGGCCCGGAAAAATACCTGCCGGGATTGTAGATAATCAGGCACTCATTTCAGCTGTTGATCTTTTGCCGACGTTTTGTGAACTGGCGGATGCAACCATGCCCACAGGGTACGTGCCTGATGGTGTCAGTCAGGTGAGTGTGTTATTAGGGAAATCAGATCTCGGCAGAAAAAAGCCACTTTTCTGGAAGGCAAGCTCGCCGTGGCCCGCTCCCAAAAATCGGCCTTATCACTGGGGCTCATATGCAGTTGTGGACGGCCCCTGGAAGTTGATCAGCAATTCAGATCTCAGTCATGTTGAGTTGTATGCCATCACAAAAGACCAAAAGGAATCGACTGATTGTTCTGCAGAGCATCCCGAAGTCGTAAATTTGCTCAAAAGACAAATTCAGGAATGGCAGCAAACATTGCCCCTGAAGCCAGAAGGCCCGGTCTTTTCGTCAGGCCGTGGTTAGATTCCTTCATCTTTTTTTAAGATGAAATTCACAGAAAGCGATCAAAAGTCGTTGTGGATGCTGATTGCTACCTGCTATGCGCAAATTGCATAGCGTTTGCACTTTGAGCAAGGATATACTCGGATTTAAGTGTTTTCAGTAGATGCAAGTTGCAAAATAAATAGGAGACTCCGGAATGAATCGTGAAACAACAGGTTTCTCAGCAGTGTGGTGTTTGCCATCTTTTGGACGCCTAGTACTTGCTGCGGCAGCGATTACATTTTCCATTCCTTCAGGTGTCCGAGCAACTGAGTCACAGGCTGATCGAACAGTACTACCAATGCCAAATACCGCTCGACCTGAGCTTGTCGTGTATGACGCGAAAGAACCTGATGCTGTGTTTCCAGCCATTCCTCAGGTGAGGCCACCGGAAGGATCACCGAACGTTCTTGTCGTGCTGCTTGATGATGTTGGCTTTGGCGCATCGAGTACGTTTGGTGGCCCTTGTCAGACACCAACGCTCGAACGACTGGCTGCGGGCGGTTTGAAGTACAACCGGTTTCATACTACGGCACTGTGCTCTCCAACTCGGCAAGCGCTTCTGACTGGACGCAACCATCACTCGGCTGGCATGGCGGCAATTACAGAATTGGCAACCGGTGCCCCTGGCTACTCATCTGTGCTACCAAATTCAATGTCCCCTCTTGCGATGACGTTGAAGCTCAATGGGTACTGCACGGCACAGTTTGGGAAATGTCATGAAGTGCCTGTGTGGCAGGCCAGTCCTGTTGGGCCTTTTGATGCATGGCCGACAGGAGGTGGTGGATTTGAATACTTCTACGGATTTATTGGTGGCGAAGCCAACCAGTGGTATCCAACCTTGTACGAAGGCACGACTCCAGTCGAAAATAAGAAGACACCCGAAGAGGGCTACCACTTCATGGAAGATATGGCTTCCAAAGCCATTAAGTGGATCGGGCAGCAAAAGTCGCTTGCGCCCGATAAGCCATTCTTTATGTACTTTGCACCAGGGGCAGCACATGCTCCCCACCATGTGCCAAAAGACTGGGCTGATAAATATGCAGGAAAATTTGACGAAGGATACGATGCCATCCGTGAAAAAATATTTTCCCGACAGAAATCACTCGGCGTTATTCCATCAGATGCCGTTCTTACGAAAGAGAATGCAGAAGCACCACGTTGGAAAGATATTTCCGAAGACTTTAAGCCGGTCTTGGCCCGTGAAATGGAAGTCTATGCAGGTTTTGTTGAGTACACCGACCATCACATTGGTCGCATTGTGGATTCTCTTGAGAAGCTTCAGATTCTCGACAACACCCTCATTTACTACATAGTCGGTGATAATGGTGCCTCAGCAGAAGGTGGTCTCAATGGGTGTTTCAATGAAATGAGTTACTTCAACGGCATTCAGGATCTTGAAACAGAGGAATACCTGACAAAGAGAATGGATGAGCTTGGAGGACCAGACTCATATAACCACTATGCCGTTGGTTGGGCATGTGCCATGAACACGCCGTATCAGTGGACCAAGCAGGTTGCCTCACACTGGGGTGGCACACGTAATGGAACCGTTGTGCATTGGCCGGCTGGTATCAAGTCAAAGGGTGAGATACGTTCGCAATTCTGCCATGTGATTGATGTTGCTCCGACTGTTCTTGAGGCGGCGAATCTTCCCAAGCCTCGTTTTGTGAATGGTGTTGAGCAGGATCCAATCGAGGGTGTGAGCATGCGTTACACCTTTGATGATTCACAGGCAAAGGAACGGCATGGTACGCAGTACTTTGAAATTCTTTGCAATCGTGGCATTTACCACGATGGGTGGACTGCAGTTACAAAGCATCGAACGCCTTGGGCGGCTCCAACAGAAAAGCTACCCGCCTTTGATGACGATAAATGGGAGTTGTATGCCGATACAGACTGGACTCAGTCAGAAAATCTTGCTGAACAAATGCCAGAAAAATTGCATGAGTTACAGAGGCTTTTCCTGATCGAGGCTGCGAGGTACAAAGTTTTGCCTCTCGATGATCGCGTTTTTGAAAAGCTGAATCCTGATACAGCTGGTCGGCCAGTCCTGGTGAAAGGAACAACACAGGTATTGTTCCCAGGCATGGGACGCCTGCTTGAAAACTGTGTCTTGAGTATCAAGAACAAATCGCACTCAGTAACAGCTGGTATTGTTGTCCCTGAAGATGATGCAACGGGAGTCATCATATGCCAAGGTGCAAATATTGGCGGCTGGTCTCTTTATGCTCATGAAGGCAAGTTGAAGTATTGCTACAACTACGGTGGATTTGGAAATACCTTTGTGACGTCTGACGAGAAGCTCAGCCCTGGTCAGCACCAGGTTCGCATGGAGTTTGCCTACGAAGGTGAAGGGCTTGGCAAGGGCGGGACAGTAAGCCTGTTTGTCGACGGTGATGAGGTTGCTCAAGGAAAAGTTGAGGCAACACTTTCTAATATCTTCTCAGCCGACGATGGTTTGGATGTTGGTGAAGATTCTGGTGCTCCTGTTTCGCCTGACTATGGCCCTGTTGGAAATCACTTCAATGGTGAAGTGAAGGGCGTTCAGCTTTCAATTGTTGAAGGTGAAAACGAGGGGAAGGTTGTCGACCCGAAGGACGCTGTACGAGCAATGTTTGGAAGGCAGTAAATAAAATGGATGTAGAAAAGGAGTACGTGCAGATGGGCCTACGATTATTTTTGTGCTCTTTAGTGCTCGTGTCTGTCACGCAAGCGGAAGACC
>WLWH01000710.1_pt1 | contig 26504 bp, 16 predicted proteins | sample 6712741 | NCBI WGS metagenome assembly WLWH01 (sample SAMN12718694, study PRJNA515312) | sponge metagenome | isolation source: marine sponge | host: Mycale hentscheli | place: New Zealand: South Island, Marlborough, Capsize Point | collected 2003-05-01
ATAAAATAAAATCTAATACAATGCACATAAACGCGACAGAGCAGACTTCTACGTTCCCTTGTCCAGAATCTAAACTTAAAGGTAGATTAATGGATAATATGGGTAAAACGTGGGAAACAACACACGGTACATTTGAAATTAATATGGACACTATACAGTGGATATTAAACAATGTAACAACATCTCAGTATACAATGGAGAGATGTTATATATATAATAAAGCATTTGCTAAATACTTTCAAGTTAAAGATCACGCTACAGAAGCTGAAAGATTTCCATTTGGTAAAGATGCTTACCAAGCTTACCTAGATACTCTAACTACTAGAGCTAATGGCAATGGCAATTGGAGATATGATAATTCAGAAAGTGAAAGATTTCAGAAGATAAGAGACTGGGCAGGTGAAAGAGGTCTTTATACTAAAGGTGATACTAAAACTCAGTTTGCTAAACTAGTAGAAGAAACTGGTGAATTAGCTCAAGCTATACTTAAAAAAGATGATGCAGAGTTTGCAGATGCTATAGGTGATATGGTAGTTGTACTAACTAATATGGCTCATCTTGGTGGTACAACAATTGAAAAGTGTATAGACGAAGCATACAAAGTAATATCTAAACGTACTGGTAAAATGGTTAACGGAACATTTGTTAAAGATGAAAAGTAAAACTATATTATTCAGAGACCCTGTTGTAGAAAGAGTCTGCGATAAGTTCGTTACAAGATCAGATGTTGGCTATGCTAAGTATGGCAGAACATTACACGATGAAAGAACTGGTAAACATAAAGATCTAGCTGGTTATCTAAATGATATACAAGAAGAGCTTATGGATGCTATTCTTTATATTCAAACTGCACGTGAAGAGTTAACTGAGTCTAAACCACAACCTGAAGCTTTTAGACCACCACATCCTTCTAATGCAGCACAACTAGACTGGGACGATCATGTCGCGCCGGTTTAAACGAAAGAAAGGTCCAGTAAGATCAAAAAAGGTTGAACACGATGGAATTAAATTCCAGTCAGGACTAGAAAAACACATGTACATAGCACTTAAAAAAGCTAAGATAAAGTCACAATACGAGGGACAAACTTACGAGCTTGTCCCTTCTTTTAACTTTGAACAAGAAGCATATGAACGACAAGGTAATGGTAAAGGTGAATACCGTAATAGAGGTAATAAAAAAATACTTAACATTAAGTATACGCCAGATTTTGTGGGAGATAGCTTTATCATTGAGTGTAAAGGAAGGGCTAATGAGTCTTTCCCCATACGCTGGAAGTTATTTAAAGCTTATGTACATAAACACTTACCGAACATTACGTTATACAAACCTCAAAATCAAAAGGAATGCGAAGAAACCGTGAACTTAATTCTTTCGAAAAGAAAGATTTAGCTAGAAGAAAATACGCTGAACGACAATTGCAAAAGTTTATTGATTGGAGTATAGCGTCTAAAGGATATTTAAAATATAAAGAGTTAATAGAATATGAAAGAAAGTACTCTGCTAGAGATGCAGAATAAAATAAAAGCGTTGACTAATGTAGTTCAACATATACTAAATGACCAAACACAGCTAAATGATTTAGCAATTGGAACACTAGAGACTTTAAAGCTTATGCCTGGCTATGATAAAGCCATAGAGTTTCTGAAAAAAGAAATAACAAATAAAGAAAATAAAGATGGAGTTAAGCAACAAAATACTAAGTGATATAACCGTCTATATGAAATATGCTAAGTTTGTTCCTGAATTAAATCGTAGAGAAACTTGGGTAGAACTAGTAGATAGAAATAAAGCTATGCATATTAAAAAATATCCAGAGCTTGCAGAAAGAATAAATGAAGCTTATAAACTAGTATATGATAAAAAGATTTTACCAAGCATGCGTTCGCTACAATTCGGAGGTAAACCGATTGAAATTAGTCCTAATCGCGTGTATAATTGCGCTTATCTACCAATTGATCACATTGATAGTTTTCACGAAACAATGTTCTTACTTCTTGGAGGAACAGGTGTTGGATACTCTGTGCAAAACCATCACGTAAGTAAAATGCCACCGGTTAGTAAACCTTATTCTAAAAGAACTAGAAGGTTTTTAATTGGTGATAGTATTGAAGGCTGGGCTGATGCCATTAAAGTTCTTATGAAGTCTTACATGGGTGATAAAAGAAGTTCTACTGTAGAGTTTGACTACTCAGATATTAGAGCTAAAGGCGCACAGCTAGTTACATCAGGTGGTAAAGCACCAGGTCCTCAACCATTAAAAGAGTGTATACTAAAAATTAAAGGTATATTCGATGCTAAAGATGATGGAACACCATTAACAACTGTTGAAGCTCACGATATAGTTTGTCATATAGCTGATTCAGTTTTAGCAGGTGGTATACGTAGAGCTGCTTTAATTAGCTTGTTTTCTGCAGAAGATAGCGAGATGATAAGTTGTAAATCAGGAACTTGGTGGGAGACTAATCCACAAAGAGGTAGAGCTAATAACTCAGCTGTTCTTATGAGACATAAAGTAACTAAAGAGTTTTTTATGGATTTATGGAAGCGTGTTGAGCTATCAGGATCAGGTGAGCCAGGTATTTATCTTAACAATGATAAAGACTGGGGTACAAACCCTTGTTGTGAAATAGCATTAAGACCTTTTCAGTTTTGTAACTTATGTGAAGTTAATGCTAGTGATATTAAGTCACAAGAAGATTTAAATGATAGAGTTAAACATGCTAGTTTCATAGGTACATTACAAGCTGGCTATACTGACTTTCATTACTTAAGAGATATATGGAAAGATACGACAGAGAAGGACGCCCTTATCGGTGTGTCAATGACAGGGATCGCGAGTGCCGCTGTGCTGCCGTTGGATATGAAGGCCGCTGCAAGTATAGTAAAAAGAGAGAATACAAAGACAGCTAAAGCAATTGGCATTAATCCAGCTGCAAGATGTACAACCGTGAAGCCTGCTGGGACTACATCTCTGGCATTAGGAACATCTTCTGGTATACACGCGTGGCATGCTGATTATTATACGCGTAGGATCAGAGTTGGTAAAAATGAGTCTATGTATAAGTATTTATCTACTAATCATCCTGAGCTAGTTGAAGATGAGTTTTTTAGACCTCATGACACTGCTGTTATTAGTATACCACAGAAAGCACCTAAAGGTTCTATACTAAGAGATGAATCACCATTTGATTTACTTGAACGTATAAAGAAAGTAGCTACAGAGTGGGTTAAACCAGGCCATAGAAAAGGATCTAACACTCATAATGTTTCAGCTACTGTTAGCTTAAAGCAGGAAGAGTGGGATCAAGCAGGAAAATGGATGTGGGAAAATAGAGATCATTACAATGGATTATCTGTATTACCTTATGACGGTGGTACATATACTCAAGCACCATTTGAAGATATAAGTAAAGTAAACTACGATATGGCTATGACTCATCTTAAAGATGTTGACCTTAGTAAGATCGTAGAAACAGAAGATGAAACAGATCTTGCAGGAGAGTTAGCTTGTGCAGGTGATAATTGTGAAATAAAATGAAACGATTAGCTGTAATAGGTGGTATTGGCATGATGACATTTGCCGGTACTAATATGATCTGGCACAAACAAAAGCTAGATTTTAACTCAAACACACTTGCAATAGCAAGCGGCGCTTTTATAGTGTCAATAGGTATAACTATTAAAATATGAATTATGTGTCCATTATGTTTAGGCGGTATTTGTGAATACTGTAATAGTTAAAATATAAAAAGGGGAGGTCATTACGACTTCCCCTTTTTTGGTTACAGGAACTTTTGGGTATGGTGCCCAGTTTTTTTTGTTCCTATTTTATAGCGAATGGATTATCAGCTTTTTTTCTACTTATAGCAAATGGATTATTACTTTTATTTTTGTTAACAGCAAAAGGACCTTTCTTTTTATCTTTTTTATTATCATCACCTTTATCTTGCAATTGCCACTCTGGCCATCCTAATATCATAGCAACAGACATCCAAGCTTCTGTATCTTCATCAAAAGCAGATATTAAATTATTAGTTTTACTTATAACTCTATCTAAAGGAACGTTAGTAACTGCAGTTATAACTTTAGCGCCTGACTCATATGCTGGGTTGTTTAAAGCAAAACCTTTTTCAAATACTTCTTCTCTTTTCTTTTTATTATCAAACGGATAAGCAGCAGATTTAAATCTTCCTAACTTACTTTTTATAGCTGGTGAAAATTCTAATAACTTAATCCAAGCATCTACATATTCCGGTCTATCTTTTTGAGATCTTCTATATATATCTATACCTAGATTTTTTAACACTTGTATAGTAACACCACCAACACCTAAACCTCTTAAACTAGAATCAAGCATGCCATTAGCTGCGTTAACTATTTTCTTTTCTTCGTCATCAGAAATATCTTTGTCTCCAAATCCTAAAGAAAATAAACCTTGTTGTAGAGCGTTAAACACTAAGTTTTGTATTGCAGCATAGTATATAATTCTAGACACTCTTACTCTATTACTTTCAGCTAAGGTTTTACCTGGTATTCTTCTTTTATTGACAATATCTTGTACATCTCTTTTTTGCATACGAGCATATTGCATAGGAGTATTTACATATTGTAATATAACTCTACCTAAATCACTAGACTGTTGTGCTGAAATTTTACTAGGATCAGAAGACTGTTGTGATTTTTCTGATTCAGCTCTCCAGTCTATCAAAGCTTGCTTATTAGCTTCAGTTTCAGACATGCCTTTGTTTTTCATTAAGTCTTTAACTCTATTTCTATAATAAGAAGCACCACCAAAAGCTATAGCAAAACTATCTGCATATTTAGTAGGCGCATAACCTTTTTCAAGTATGTAACTTAAAACAGCTTTAGCTTTATTCTTAGATGTTTTAGCAGCATTAGCTATTTCAGACTCTGATATATTAAGCTTTAGTCCGTTACGTCTGTCTTTTAAATAGTCAGAATTAATTAATTGTTTAAAATCTTTCCAGAACTGAGGTTGATTAGCAAAAGCTTTACCTGCTTGAAAAGGATTATTAAAACTCCAGTTAACAAAGTTAGCTGCTGATATAGTTTGTAATAACGCTGATCTAGCATTTATAAACATAGTAACACCAGTAGAGTTATTTATATAATCAAGAACTTGATTACTTAATCTATTTCCTCCTGCTACTCTGTTGCTACCTTTTTTCATCCTAGATAAAGAGTTTTCTACAGCTTCTCTATACTTCTTGCCATAAGCAGCTTCTAGTTTATTTAAATTGTCTTTACTAAAAACAACATCTACATTTTCGTTCCAAGTTTCTAAATACTTACCTCTTTTTGTAGTGTTTAATATATCAACTAAATCTGTTGTTATAGTTCCATTAGCCCAACCTTCTCCTGGTTTAGAGTAGCCATCACCTTTAGTTATAGACAATATTTCATCAGCAAATACTTTTAACTTAGGATCTTTTTCCACTATATCAGAAAGTTCTTTTAAATCTGTTTTAGAAAGTCCTGGTATTTTTTCTCCAACTTTATTCCATAAGTAAACTCTTACTGCTTGCTCATTAGTAAAGCCTGATTCTGTTTCTTTCTTTAGGTCTTTAGGTACATCTAGTTGTTTCTTTAAAGCTTTAAAATCAGACATAAGATTTACTCTCGATGTAGATAAATTAGTCATTGCTCTAGTGTATGGATCAAGTAAAGCATCTTGGTAAAACTTCATAGCTTTTTCACCTTTCTTACCTTTAGGCATTGTAGTGTAAAGTAAACCTAAAAAGTCTTCAGCTGATGGAGGTATAAAAAATCTTTGACCTTTCTTCTTACCACCTCTTACTTGAGCCTTAACATCTGAAAATACTTTTACAGCGTCTATACCTGTTGATTGTTCTATTATCTCGTTAAATGTAGTGTTCATTTTTTCACTAGTATTTAATCTAGCTTGTTGAACTTTTGATTTAACATCTATAACATTTAATACTTTCTCAACTGGAACTACTTGCTTTTCTCTAGGTTTATTTAACTCAAAATCATAACTACTTTTTTCTGGTGCAATAAAGTTATTGCTTTCCCATATATCTGTTTCCCAACCTAGTTTTTTAGCAACTTTATCCATCAACGTAGTATATAGCTTAACTCTACTTGTTTCTGATTTAAGAGAAGAAAACTCAAGTCTTTTTATTTCAGGTGTTTTACTTACTATATCTAACAGGCCGTTATAAACAGTTCTAATAACTTTAACAGCATCACCGGTTCCAGTCATATCTATTCTACCACCTAAATTAAACTCCACATCAAAAGTTCCTTTGCTATCTCTAGCGTCTAAATTGAAATTATATTTTTTCTTACCTATAGTAAAATTAGTTTTTATATTACCAGCTTCGTCTTTTTTCCAGTCTAATTCTTTTGTTTTCTTTTCACTGAAGTTAATTTTATTTTCTTTAGCTAATTGAATTTTAGATTTAACATCAAGTTGTGACATTGCTTTTCTAGCTGCTTTAACATTTTGAGGAGCATCATCTGCAAAATAAAAATCATTATAACCTTCTGCGGCTTTATCTATCATCCAGTTAGCTTTAGCTTCACCAGTAGAATTACCTAGTCCAGTTATATTTTCTAAAGGTATTTCAACACCCATAGCTTTCATGAATTCAAATATAGCTTGTTGAGATTCTGGTGCACGAGCAGTTAATATAAACAAATCTCTTTCGCCTGGCGCTTCTTTAAGTTTCTTTATTAAATCAAACAATGGACCTTTTTTACCTTCAACAACTCTATTAAAATCTGTAAAGTCCATTTCATAACCTTGATCTATAAGCTCCATACCTTTTTCAGCAAACTCTTCTGCTGTAAGTTCTATTCTTTCACCCTCTCTCTCTGCAAATACTTTACTGTTTGTTCTAGCTACAGTATCGTCAAAATCAAATATTCTAATTTTTTTCTTAGGCATGTTAGGACGATCAGCCATTTGTAAAGCTTTGTCTATAGTTCTAGCTTTTTCAACTAGCTCCTCAGTAGTCATCTTCTCACTAGTGTTCATAACACCTGGCTCGTCTATTTCTGTTTTAGTTTCTTTAAAGGCAAGATCAGCTTCTTTAGTGGCTTTAACTTTAATTATATAATCTAATGTCTTTTTAGCGTCTTTATTCGTTACAGCTTTTTCACCTTTCAATATACCAGCTTTAGTTAAGTTTAGCTCATATATTAATTTGTTTTGAGCTTCTACAACAGCAGGATTTTCAGATAAAAAATCAGAAACTTCTAAATCATATTTTTTAGCATCTGAAATAAGTTTTCCATTTTTATCTAAAGTCATTTGTTTATTAGGGTTTATATAACCTCTATCTGACTTATACTCGTTATATTTCCTCATGTCAAAAGGATCAACTACATCTTTGTAGCTAATTTCTCCTTTAGCAGCTTGATCCATTTGTTTTTTAGATAAAGGATGTAGTTCAGTAGCTGAGCTCCAATCTTCTATAATATTACCTTCTTTATCTAAGTTTCTTTTAGGATGGTCTAAAATGTTTTTACTTTCTTTAGATATAGATACTTGATAGTATTGTTCATGCATAAAATCCTTTAGCTCATTCCAAACTTTTTTAGGTGCACGTAAACCATTTATTATAGCTAGAGAAAACTCTCCAAAAGGTAAGCCGTGTTCTTCGTAATTGAAATCTTGTCCTAACTCCTTGCCTTTCATGGTAGCAAAATTTCTTAGCACGTGTGAATTAGATTTAGGATGCCAAAGCATATAAGAAATTAATGGCATGTTATCAGAATTTAGCTCTAGCAAGTCTCTAAATATATCTAAAACTAAACTTTTACCTTCTTTAATTTCTAACATATTTTCTATGTTCTTTTTTAAGGTATTAGTTTTTTGTCCAGCAATTGCTTTTTCCATTTTAGCTAACTGCTCTCTACTATATTTATTATATTTTTTAGGATTAGATTTAACCACATCTAACATTTGCTTTTGAAGATCTGAAGTTTGCATAGTCATACCAGCTTCAATGGCTTCTAACGTCGGCTTCATTGTTTCTATAGCTTCAACTTCAGCTTCTTTTTTAAATTTATTTATAGTTTCTTGTGATGGGTTTTCAACTGTGCTTAATTTTCTCTTTAAAAAAGTTTTAGTATAGTTTTTAACTCCAGTCTCGTAGTCACCTACTAATGGAAATTTATCTTTTAATGACTTTAAGAAGTCTGATCTAGAACTAAAAATTCCTGAGCCAAACATTCTAATTTTATTTTTAGATTTTTTTGCTAAGTCTACAAAGAAGTTTCCTCCAACACTTAAAAAATCTCCTTTAGCTTTATCAACTATATTATCTATCGTTGATTTTTCACCTAAAATTTCAGGTATAGACTTATATCCTTCTTTACTTACTACTTCTGCTATCTTCTTAGCAGACATAGACAACTTACTAGAAGAAGATTTAATATCTGCTATTAATTGTTTTTCAGCTTTTGTTTCTGCTGGAAGCTTAGTTCTTTTAGCTTGATTAGACACTGCCATAGTTTCAACTAGTGACATGCCTTTTACAAGCTGAGCTATAGTTCTATTGTACTCGCCAGGTAAATCGTTAAGCTTTACATCTGCTAATATATCTTTAGATACTTTATCTATAACTTCATTAGTTGGTTTTCTAAACTCTGGCTTTATCTTATAAACTTTTGGAACTTGACTTGTTTTCCCTTTACCTCTACCGCTAGGACTAGTCATTACTCCAGTGGGATCTATAAACTGCTCATAGAAGTAATCATATATTCTGTCTGGTAACCTTATCCCTCTACCAACAACATCTGGAGATACTTGTATGTTCTCTCCTTTTACATTTATAATTGATTGTGGAGTATTAACATTATACTCAGGCAAGGACGCATTTAGAAATCTTCTTAAATTGTTTTTATCTTTAAAGTAATTTCTAAGAGATAGAAAGTCTTTTGCATCTATAATTCCTTTTTCACCTGCATCTAATTGTTTCTTAGTAATCTTTTTGCCTTTTGTATCAACTATGTTTATTGTAGGTAAAACATTTTTAGATGGGTTACTAACTTTAGTTCCATCAGGTATATTAAACAATAATTCAGCTACTTTACCTAACTGTTCTTTAGGCGTACCACCAAATCCTTTTATTCTAGCTTCTTCTAGTTTTTCAGGATTAGATCTTAAGTCTTCAAATACCTCTATAATTTCTTTTTCTTTTGCCTTAGCTTCTTTACCTTCAAATACACTTACTAATCTTTCTACTTCCTTAGGTGCAGATTCTTTATCCATTAAATCTGTTTCAGGAGTTTTAGTGTCTGCAACTTCTTTTGTTAAATCATCTATTCTAATATTTTCATTAGGTTTGAATTTTTCTACATATTTAGGTAATATACGCTCAGCTATTAGATTCATATAAGTACTAGTCTTGCTTTTAGTAGGATCGTAGTTTCTAATAAAACTATCAAATTCTAAAACTAAAAGCTCAGCTATTCCATTTCTTACGTTAGGATCTTTAGTATTAACAGGAACTTTTCTTTTACCTGTATTAGCTATTCTTTTTAAAGCATCTATACCACTGGCTGTATATTGCTGTATTAATTCTCCAATTTTTTCAACTTCTATAGTATTAGGATTTTCTTTATATTCTTTAGCTAGACTTTGTAAATTTTTTTCAGAAGTTTGTACAGTTGTTTTACCATCTGCAACTAACTTAGAATATTCTTGTTGAGCTTTCTTTAATGTTTCTTTGGCTTCTGGAGTTCTTTCTACACCACCTAAGAAGTAATCTACTACATCAGCACCTGATCTAGAATTTAACGCGTCTGGTGCAATCTTTTTAACTTTTATATCTCTAGTTAAACCAGTTAAAGCACCTTCATTTTCAAGCTCTAAAAACTCATTTATGAATTCTTTCTCTATATCTATATTTCTATTACCAGATTCTTTTAATTCTTTATAACCAGGTCTTTGAAGCATTTCAGCTTCTACTTTTTCAAAAATACCTATTTCTTTTAATCTATTAACAAAGCTATCTACATAGTCTAACGCTTCTTTTTGTGCTAATTCTTTTGCGTCAGCAAAATCTATATTTTTTTCTTTAACAAGTTCTTTAGCTCTTTTTCTTACTCCTTCAATACTAAAGCTTCTTTCAAATACTGGGTGGTATATTTCATGTTTAAGAGTAGATCCTTTTCTATACTCTTTCATTTTATCTTTATTAATAGCAAAAATAGTTTTACCATCTACTACTGCTTGAAAACCAAAACCTACACTTTCTACATTGTTGTTACCGCCTAACTCTTCTTTTAGTTCTTTAAATTTAGTATCGCTCAATTCTCTTACTTGCGCATCAGGATTTTTTAATACTTCTTCTGCTTGCCTCATAGTTTGCTCAACCCTGCCTGATCTTGCTTGCTCAGCTTCTTTCATTAAGTCTTGAGATTCTTGTACAAGTTTTTCTTGCTCACCTTTTAAATTTTCTTTAGCAGTTTTATAATAACCTTCTGTAATTTCTTTATCTTTAAATTGCTTCTCTAAAGATTCTATATTTGATCTAACATCACCTTGATTTAAAGTGTTTTCTACATATTTTTTGTAACCATTAGAAGTAACATCTGGAAATATTTGCTGGGCTTCAGCGTAGCTAATTTCACAATTTTTATATATGTCTGTAGCTTGTTTTTCAGTATATCCTATTTTTTGAAGTTCTAATATTGGTGAACCACCACCATTGGCTATGCCAGCTTCAGCAATATTTGTAACACCTTCAGCTGTTAATTCATTGCCTGCATCTACTGATCTTATAGTAGATTCTAATCTTTTATTTAGACCATTCCAGTTTTCTGAACTTTCCATGTCAATGTTAACCTGATCTAAAGCTTTTTTTAGTTTTAATCTATTCGCTGTAAATTCTACATTAGCTCTTTGATCTGCTTTTTCAGTTTCAGTTAATTTATCGTTTTTATTTATTTCATCAAGCTTTTTTAACTTAGCATCATCTACTTCTTTCTCACTCCAACTACCTGTTTTTTTAACTTCTGCACCAAGCTGTCTAGCAAGCTGATTAAATTTAGGTTGATTTGTTCTAATATTATCTATATCATAATGAAAATTTTGTATAATCTTTTTGCCGTAACTACCAGGTCTTGCCATACCCATTGATAGTAAAGAACCATACATATCCCAAAAAGACTCACTATCAGTAACTTGCTCCCAAACTTGGCTAAAGTCCATTTCACCTTGAGCTACATCTACAATCCCACTAGATAACTCACCTCCTTTTATAGCGCTAGTACTAATTAAAGGTTTAGTTAGAAATTTACTAGCTCCTAATAAAGTTCTAGGGGTATATTTATCAAAAATATTAATAGCAGTAGCTACATATTTATTTTTTTCTCCAACTTTTAATATAGCTTTAGGCATGGTTTTGCTCATCCAATTAAAACCTAAATGACCTAACTGAGAACCCATGGCAAATGGAAGAACAGGCATAGGATCTGAGTTAGTTATAGTACCTCCTATTAAGTTAGAACCAGCTAGTCCCCATGACTCTTGTAAAACACCACTAGTAAATTGACCAACTCTTAAAGCTGCGTTAGGATTTAATCCTAATCTAGTAAAATTAACAGTTGCTATTTCTCCTATAGCTAAGCTAGCTCTACCTACGGTGCCGGCACCACCTGTTAAAGCGGTCCAAAGCATTATCTCTCCACTCATTTTAACTAAAGGAGTTATAGTAGATCCTATATTTTCCATTGCTCCTACATAATAATCTCCTCTATCTCCAACTTTATCTACTAAAGCTTGTGCTTTTTCAGATCTTTTTTCAACTATAATATTACCTTCTGTGTCTCTAATCGTTTTATCTCTATCAATATTTTTAATTTGGCCTAATTCATCAGATAACACATCGTAAACAAATCTATTAGCCATTTCATTAGTAGATAAACTTTCTAAATTAAAAGCATCTGGTATAGCAGCAACAGCAGATCCTAATAGTTTTTCATCCGCGTCAGTGAAAGGTATAAATCCTAAAAAAGTTGTTTTTTCTCTAGACAAAGTAGTTGGATCTAAGTTTATACCTACAACACTTCTTTGCACTCTTAAAGTTTCTACTAAATCATTATATTTTTTTACAACAGCATTAGGTTCTTCAAATACGTTACCACCGTTAGGTAAAGTAGATATTGACGGAGGAACTATACCTGTTTTAGCCATAGCTTCTATATCAATAGCATCTTGTTTAGTAGATTTTTCATCATTCCAATTAACACCCAATGATTGAAGTAAAGTTGGGTTACCCTGCTGTTGACTTTGAAACAATGAATTACCCATTGCCGCAACTTTATTTTCTAGCTGCTTTAAAGCTTTTACTTGCTCATTAACCGGCATGAACATAAACTTATCAGCAGTCTCTAAAAATATATTATCTTGTCTATTTATTTCTCCCTCATCTAGTAAATCTTTATTCACTACTTCACCTGTTTGAGGATCATAATAAATATTTACTTTAGCATCATTTCTTAATTCTCTTAAAAATTTTCTTTGTTGCTCAGCTGTTTTAGCATTTCTAACTTTAGATACAGCTTCTTCACCATATATATTGATCATAGTAGTGACAGCTCTATCAACCAACCCTTTGTTTATTTTATCATTAACTTTACTATAAAAGGTTTCGTCTTCTTCGCTAACACCTTCTTTTTTAACTTTATTTAATACAGTAGTTTCTGCTTTAGCATTAGCATTGTCTATTTCTAATTCATTATATATATTAAATATTTCTGCTGCTTTAGGAGTTTTACCATCTTCATTTAATATAGAGGATTGTAACCAATTTTCATTTGCTTGATTTACATCTCTTTTAGCTTTTGTATATTTAAGATATTCATCAGCGTTAGGTATACCATTAGGCTTACCTATACCTTCTACAGTTTTATCTTCAATTTTATTAAATTGCTCTAATACGTAGTCAGCATTATCTTTAGGTCTTTGTTCAAAGTCAATGCCATACAAAGTGTTTAAATTTTCATTAAATGTAGGAACATCAGTATTCATGTCTGCACTAAGATTTATAGGTGCAGCTACACTATCTCCTTCAATATTAACACCTAATAAAGTATTAGTTATTTTACTTTTTCTTTTTTTCTGTATATCTGTTATTACATCTCCAAAATTAATATTAAACTCTTCTACTTTTTCATCAGTGATAACTAAAGGCTCTTGTGGTAATTCAAAAGATGAAGTCACCAAAGTACCATCTTGTTTTACATTTTCTACTTCATTAACTAAATCAGCTTTTCTTTGGTTAAATATATTTACTGATTCTGATAGACTAGTTGACTCTTGTTTAGGAGGATCAGTTGGCTCAGGCTTTTTATCTTCTACTTCAATAGTCTCTTCTACTTCACCACTTTTTAATTTCATGCCTTTAGAAGAAATAAACTCTTCAAAAGTTACTTTATCCCTAGCTGCAGCTGCATTTATTTCAGCAACAGAGTATTCGAATAGGCCATCTGCTGATAAATATATTTCTTCCATATTTGATTTAATTAAATACTAGGTTTTACTTTTAATATTTTTAATTCATTAGGGTTATTGAATATAACTTGTTCATAATCATCTACACCTAGTAAATTCCACATAGTGCTTTTGCCATCTTCATCTAAACTTCCATTAGCATTAAAATCAAAATACTCAGGCTTAGTTACTATATCATAGTTTTGAGGATTCTTTTTATTAAACTCATAAAGAACCTCATCTTGCATTGTACCAAAATCAACACCTGGAAATTTGCCTCTTATTTCAGAGCCAGTCATCACATCAAAACCATTTTTGCTATCTATTCCAAAAGCTTTTTTATTAGCTTTTACTGTTGCAATAATGCCATCAAAGCCGTTGTATTGACCACTAACTATTGATTGATTAATTTTATTATCCCATAAGTTTTGATAATCTTTCTTTAATGCTGTTTTACCACTAGGAGTATATTCTGATTTACCAGTTGTTTTATTAGTTACTTTATAATAATCGTCTAGTTCTTTAATACTAACAACTGTTTCACTTCTATTACCAATTATTCTTTCAGCTAATTTAGCCATGCCGTCAGCGGCGAGGTTTCTCATTTCACCTTGAACTTTTTCATAATCATCAACCGTAAATTTACCATCATTAGGGGTTGGATCTATATTACCTTCTGAATCATAATCATATGTTTCATTTAATTTTTTTAAAGCAACATCAACGTTTTTATTATTAAAAGTATTCCAACTTATATCTTTAAGTGGGCTATCTCCTAAATAACCATTTATTTCTAGTTGATCCCATGTTTTATTAAAATTACTTGCAGTAGTTTTACCTACTAATATTTGTTTATTATTAGGATCGCTAGTTAACTTTTGATATATATCTACTGGTCCTTCTGATTGTATAACAGTTTTTTTGTTTTCTCCTCTGTCGTATTCACTTTTTACTTTTTGAACACCGGTTAAAAGCCCTTTAATACCTTTTAATTCATTTTCAAATGACGTAAACCACTTACTATTTCTTTCAATTATAACATCATCTTGTTGTATAACCTGCTGCTCTGAAGTTTCACCAGTTCTTAGTAAAGCATTATTAAATGCAGATGCATTTATGTTAACTTCTTTATCAAATTCTTTTAGACCCTTAGCGCTGATATTAACTTGACCGTTAGCATCATTTTCTATTATTAAATCTTTAAATTGTCCAGTGCCTAACACAGATTGAAAATTCCAATACTTAGTCTGCTGTTGAGCTTCTCTAGTTAGCCTGTTTACTGCAGAACCATTTTTAACTGCATCAGTGTGTCTTGTAGGTATATTAGTATTATTACCAACTTGAAGTACTGTTGTAGCTATAGCATTTATATTTTCTTTTCCTCTAACTAAAGCAGCTGTATATAAATCTCTATCTTCTTGAGTAGCGCCGGGTTTTATTGAGTTGCCATATAAAATACCTATTTCTCTAGCCTGTTCAGTTACATAAGCAGTAGCTCCAACTTTCATTTGACCTGTAGCATCTTTTGTCTGATTAGAATAACTTTCTAATAGTTGATCTGCTTTAGCAGAACCTAACATTAAAGCTTTTTCAGTTTCTTTTCTTTGCTGAGCTTGAATTTTAGCTAAGTTTGCTACGTTCGCCAAAGAACTTTGAGTTACTATATTCACGCCTTGAACAGCTTGCCTTACTAGATTTTGATCTGGTTTTAAATTTACTTGTCTTTGACTCATATTATTTATTTTTCATTTATTAAAATCCTTTAATACCATCACCACCTGGACCTAAAGCGCTAGTTAAAACACTAGTACTTCCACTTATCCCAGCCATTAATGCTGCATCACCTGCATCTTCTAATCCCATTTTTCTTGATCTTAAAAAATCAACCTCACCATATGCTCTATCTAATTCTGCTTGAACTCTTGCGTCTTCACCTGCTGCTGCTCTTTCTTCAGCTGATATAGCTTGTGATTCTAAATTCATTAACTGCTGCTGTTTCTGCAATTCTCCTTGAGCTCTAAGTTTGTTGTTGTCTGCTTCTTGTTGCTCTATGCTAGCTGATACACCCTGTTTAGATTTAGCTGCTGCCATAGCTAAAGCAGTGGCTCCACCACCACCAAAACCACCAGCTCTTACAGTATCTAAAGTATTAGCTAAAGCCATATCAGCTTCTTCTGCTTGCATTTCAGCTGCTTGAGTAGCAACGCCTAAGTTAGCATAAGGATTACTAACTAAATCTTTCATATCTCTAATTTTATCTGAAGCATCATAAACTTCATCTCTATTGTTCATAATGCTTGTTACAACTCCGTTAGCAGATGAAATATCATTTTCCATTTTATTTGCTTTGTTTACGCTAATTGCTTTTTGTATTCCTCCAATTATAAGGGGAGCTGCTACTACTAATAATGGTACTGGCATATTTTTTTTATTTATATATTTTAATTTTTTATTTATCTAATTTAAGAAGATCTTGTAAAGGTAGTGCTTACTGACCATAATTCTTTTACTCCGCCGTAATCAGTACTGTCATCTGTAGAGATTTTAACTGTACTAAAAAATCCTTTTATTCCTGATCTTGCTACTCCAGTTAAATCTACTATTTCACCAGGTGCTAAAGAAGAATTATTTATTAAATTAGCTGTGTATAAATTTTCTTTTAAATGAAAACCTGCATATGCCCTTAATCCAGTAAGTGGATCTGTGTATTCTCCATCTTGTAAACTTTTTACAGATGTAATTGTATCTTGAGAATTAATATAATCTTGATCGTTTAATATTGGACCAGTAAAGCCACTAGAAAAAGAGTCAACTTGCCAACCGTTAGATCCTTCATAATTCACAGTTAAAAAGTTTTTCTTTAAAGAAGGTGATTCGTTAAATACAAAAGTTACACTAGAATCATGTTGAGTTCCATAAAAAGTGTTTCTAGTAGTAAGCTCATCGTAATGAATCCAAACTTGATTTTTAAAAGCTGAGTAAAAACTATTGTTTAAGCTGTTTAACAATACAGGCGTATAGCTGTAAAAGCTTGTCCAGCCTTTTGATTGTTCGTCAAAAACTAGTGTGTCACTGGTTCTTGGGCCTAAGAAACCATCTGACTGAGGGCTTTGTATAGATAAAGTGTAAGTGTCTTGATACATATCATAACCTCCTACAATTTTATTATTATCCCATTTATTTATAAAAAAACTAGTTTTTTGTGTTGTAGTAAGCGCTTTATCTATAGTCACTTGTCTTCTAGTGTCGTTTACAATTGTGTCAGACATGCTTATTATAGTATATATTTCTGAGTTTAAAGTAAAGCTCATGCCTATTTCTAAGTTTTTTACTCCTGAAGAATTAATTTCAAACTCATAAACTCCATTTAAAACCGCAGTAGTATTAGAAGCGTTTAAACCAAATTTTAAAAAACCACCTGTAGTTTGATTTAGCTCATCTCTAAAATAATCTTTCATACCAATTTGAGATATTTCAGTAATACCATCTTTTGATAATCTACATACTACACCTTTGTTATTATCAACAAAGTAAGTACGGTAACCTTTTTTAGCAAATGATTCTGGAAAATTACCTATACCATATTCTCCAGCAAAAGGTAGATTTTGTCCTACAACTAAAGTAGAAGCTGTTAGTTGAGGATTTCCATCTGCAGTAAATATTGCATCTTTATCTATTAGTGATCTACTTATTTTTAATTCTTGGAATATTCTTAAATCTGTATCTGTAGCATAAAATTTTCTTATACTTCCAAATCTTGGATCTAGCTCTTTAGTTATGTTTTGAGCTATAGAAAAAACATTAGTGTTATTTACCCCTGTTGCAGAATTAAATATTCCTGAAAATATAATACCATTGCTAGCTACTTGACCACCGTTATCTTCTGTAGATAAAAAAGCTCTAGGACCTAATTCTGTTTGAGTATTATTAAATCCACCTCTAATTCTAGACTCTTCTACATACCAAGAAAAGTCTTTTGCAGATGAAGCTAACCCATTAAAAGTAGGAAAAGATGGATAACCAGTTAGTGTATTAGCCCATGGTAAACTAGGCCATATACCTGTTCTAACATCGCTAGCATTGACAGTAGTAGCGTTTACACCAGCTTTTTTTAGAAGAAAAGAATTAAAATAAGAAGTTTCTACAATTGTACTCATATTAATAAATTATGTAACAACAGGTGTTACTGTCATTGATAAATTAAAAGTTCTATTATCACTTAATCCAGTTATAATATATACGCCGCCTGTTGGTGAATACGTAGCATCATAAATTTTACCTGTCATAATCCAATTAGTGTTAAATCTACAATTAGTTTTTCCAACAATACTAGGAGCACCAGCTGGAGGAGGTATATTAGTGTTTATAATAGGAGCACCACTTGTTATATATATCCCGTTAGTACTTGAATCAGCAATAAAACCTCCTGCACTTTGAGGTACAGAAGAAAGGTTGTAAATATATGGCCACCAAGGATTATAAGCTTGTAGTCTGTAATAAACTGTTTCAGGTAAACTACCACTTACTTGAGTTATTGAAGTGCCGTCTGGTAAAGTAACTCCAGCTAGTCCAGTGTTTCTTGTTTCAAACCTTGGCAAACCTCCTACTGCATTAAAACTGTTTGCGCTTACTTGAATACCTTTAGCATACCAATCAATATTTAAAGTACCAACACTTTCTCCAAAAGAATTTCTAGTAAAAAACTCCCAATATAAACCAGCTTTTGATAAAAAAGGTGTTTGCGCTGGATCGTTTGCGTAAGCTCCATTTTTACCATCTAAAACAGGTCCAACTGGTAAAGCATCAGAATCTATAGTGCCACCAGCACCAACAGGATCCCACTCTCTTTGAACTCCCATAACGATGTTTGAACCACCATTGTTATTCCAATGTGGTTGAATGTTGGTTAAAGGATTATTTTTAGAAGGAGGTCCATATGAAACATTGCCTGATAAAATTGTACCAGCAACATTAACATTAGTAAAAGTAAAGTTAAACTGATAATTTTCAAAAGAAGCACTAGAAGTAAAAACAAAAGTTCCATTAGGGAGAGCTGCTGTTTTAATTCTATAAGCAAATGTAATACTATCTTTTTCAATAACAAATTTATTTGTGACATCTGTACCTTGTGCGTTTAAAACAGAAGATATTTGACAGGTTGTATTAGCATTGGCTAATTGTAAACCACCTGCACTTACAGGGAAAAAGTCTGTAGAAACAACAGTATTAGGAGCAGTGCTTTCTGGCAATGTAAAAACAAAATCTGTTATATTTCTAGGTGTATCTACATCTCCTACTAATATAGCTTTATTTAAAGCTTTTATAGTTCCAGTAGTTGGTGTTTCATAGAATATTTCTAACTGAGAAAAAGTAGGTTGTGTTTCGTATATAGATAAACCTGGGTACAAATACCATAAACCTTTGTTACTTTGACTACTTAAAGTAACCCCTGTAGCATTATCATTTTCTCCACCTTTTATACCTATTGCTTTTTGTGTAGAAAGCTTAGCAATAAGTGTATTATTATTTTCTTTAAAAGTTACAATAGGAGTTGTAGTACCAGTAGCATCACCTTCTATACCATAAAAAGGAGACAAATTAAAACCACTTACAGCAGGTGCTGTTAAAAATTCTACACCTTCAATAGTTGTTTCTAATCCTAAGTCTTTCAATGTACCTATACTAACAGCTGTATCAGGTAGATTTAATGGCCTATATTGTTGGTTTTTATTTTCGCTTTGACCTAGTGTACTTCCTTTTGGCTCTACTCTACCAAAAAGCTCTACTGAAGAGCTGAATTGACTTTGTGTAGGTCCTACTTCTTGAAGATCTCTAGGTATTTTATTTATATTATCACTTTTTAAAACTATAAAAGCATCACTACTAGATTCGTAATTTATAGCAGAGGGACCCCTATTTAATATGCCAGGTAAATAAGCATTGTAATAATCTTGTTCTTGTTGTTTTACTACAACTTTAAAGGTATACCAACCTAAAGGATTTGGATTTTTTAATTTTCTAACCGTCATTTCGCAAGGTATAGTAGAACTAGCTGAAGAAAAACTTACAACTTGACCCAATGTAAATCCTTCACTCGCGTCTGCAACTGTAAAACCTGTTATAGCTCCGCTATTTACACTTGTTATGTTTACTTCTATTGTATTTCCATCATAAGTTCCACTAGCTACTGTTCCAACAGTAAAATCTGCACCTCCAAAATCACTAGAAGGACCAGTTATCTGTAAAGTTTCAACTGCACCTATAGGTACATATAAACCTGCATAAGTTGGATCGTCAGTTGCTTCTGGTATAGGTGTGCTAAATAATAACTTTATAGAATCACCAGGCCAAACATTATTAGCAATGTTTGTACCAGAGTCGTATTGAAACAACTCATCACCAAGACCTCTATATGGATGATTAACCGTTGAACCTGAAAAAGTAAAACCAGCAAAAGTTGCTAAAGATTCATCTAAAGAAGATAAAATCACATCAGATGATCTACCGTATCTATCTTGAAATATTATACCAACTTGGTAACTTCTATTTTGTTTTACTGTGTGGTTTTGAAATTCTTTTATTAAATAAGGTTTAGTAGCTACATCTTGAGGATTTGTACTTTCAGGAAGTTTAGGACCTATAGATATTCTGTAATCGTTTGAATCTATTGATCCTAATTTAGAAACATAATTACCATATAATAATCTGTTACCAGTAAGTTCTTGAGCTTCAGCTTTTATAGGTGCTTTGTCTGCTACTCTAGTTAGATCTGACTCTGGCAAAGTTCTTATTGCCGCTCTTGATTGATAAACATATTTAAACTCAGTACTACTTAAATTAGCTAAAGTGCTTTTTTCTATAGTATCAACTACTTTAAAACTATTATCTTGAGAGTCTTTATATATTATTTCAATTTGTTTTATTCCATATTTATTTAAAGCTGTACTCCAGTTTTCTTCTCCTGGAGAATCAATGTATATATCAGCTTCATCTATTTTGTTTTCCATAAATGAAACTACTGTAGAATCGTAAGCATCTACTTCTTGGTTAAAATTATCAGCAGTATCTGTTATTTTATTACCTAAAAAATAACCATCTTGTAAAGGAACATACAAAGAAGGCGAAAGTGGCGATATTAAAGAATATTCATTATCTTCAAATTTAAATCTATATCCAAATTTTATAAACTTATCTTTTAAAAACTGTGAATCTCCAGGCCAATTAGCATCGTAATCTGGGTTAACAGGTGCTGTAATAATAGTTGGATCTACAGAAGATGATGATGGAAGAGTAAATGATGAGCCTGTATAAGTTACTCTAATGGAACCTGAGCCAATATTTGAAATAGTAACAACGTCTGGAACTCCAGCAACATTATTACCATCGTGAGTTATTCTAACTCTAGTACCTAAGTAAGAAGCAGGAAAGTCACCAGTAGAAATAGGTATGTCAGTTGAGCCACTAGCTACAGTTAAAGTTGAACCAGTGGTATATGATTGAGATACACTATTTGGTAAAAATTCATTACTTTTATTTTTCATTGTTGAATAAACAACTGAAGAATCTATATTATAAAACCTCATGGAGCGCCAAGGATTTATTTTTAGCACACTAATAGAATCTTCTGAGTTGTAGTAATCACTATTACTTTTAGCTTTTTCTACATTTAATTTTCTAGGTTGATTTCTGTTATCAGTAAAATATAAAAAATCTTGTAATAAGTTTACTCCACTTATTCTATGAGTTTTAGAAAAATTTAAAAAACTACCACTAGCTAATATAAAATCTGTACTACTATTTAAATCTCTCATAGCTATATAGCAAGTAGCATCAGTAGCAGCTGCATGCATGCCTAATCTAGTAGGTGTTGAATCTGTGAAATTTGTAGCAAAGACAAATATTTGTTGAGCTTCATCATCTGTATATAAACCTATAATTTCTATATTTTTTTGATCTATATTACCATTTGATTGGTTAAAATTAGTCAATAAAGCGTTACCTTTTACATTTTCTAAAGCGCCAACATCTGATCCTTCTGATTTATTTATATTTATATTTTGAGCGTCTCTATATTGCCCTTTTGGTAAAATCCTATCGTCTAAGTCTTTATTCATCTTAGACTGTAGGAAATTATTTTTCATTTCAGCCATATTTAATGTTTAATCCATTTAGACTTACCGCGCATTACTTGTGTAAACTCTGATAGTTTAATGTTTGATAATCTTAATTTAGCGTTTCTCAGTTTTGCAGCTCTGTCTTTTTTGTATCTTTGAACAATGTATTCTGGAACGTTAACTCTTGTAGAGGTTATAGAATATAGTATATGAGAATATAATGCATCCTCGGCCATCTTAGGCACCTTAGTATCATCACCATAAGCTAAACCGTCTGATATATATTCTAAAGTTATTAGTTTACCTTGTAAATCTCCACTAAAAGCAAAAGCACCTCTTCTATCGTCTATGGTAAACCAACCGTTTTGTTGTGATATTTCTGGTTGCATACCATATCTTTGGCCATACGCTGTTTTCCACCAATTCCAATTATATACATTCGCATCAGTAGATTCAAAATTAGTACCTGTTAAATTTCTTTGATTTGCATTTCTCCAGTTTTCATTAGTAATAGACTGTTGAGATTCTAAGTTATTACCAAAGTCATCTTGTGTTGGTATACCTTGATTGTCTTGAATTAAAGGAGCAGTTGGATTTGTAGTAAGAGTAGTTGGATATATAATATGCTTTATACCCATACTATCTATGTGTGATAATTGTACGTAGTTAACGTAGTCTTGAGGGAGTGGTAATGATAAGTTAGCTGGAATAGTTAGCTCTTGTATATTAACAGATTTTAAAGTGTCATAACTAAACTCTTGTAAACCTCTTTTTGCATGAAATATAATCTCTGATCTTTTTGCTCTTTTTATAACTCTATCAGTTCCTACATAAGATAACATAAAATTAGCTACTATGTCTTTCAAAGTATTATATTGGTAACTCTGATAGTTATCCCATATTGTATTCTGTTGTAGTCTTATCGTGAGTAAAGAGCCAGATTGTATAGGAGCTGCATAATTAACAGTTACAGTTTGAGCGGCTGTAGCCGGGTCGTTAGAATTAGTTAAAGTAGTAGTCACAGAATCACTAGTATAACCGCCGACAGTTGGAACCATTAAAACGTTATCTATGTATACATCATAATTATTAATAGCTTGAGCATCTGCTGAAGCGTCCCATATTAAAGGAGTTAATTCAGTAGGCCAATCATAGGTTGCACCACTAGCACCTAGCACGTATGTTTTTTCTCCTGTGTAATATTCAGAATTATTTTGAGTAACAAGCCCTGGGCTTTCGTAATTAGTTGATGTTGCCATATTTTATCTTTTTTCGTTAGCTTCGTCTTGGACTAGCTCTTGTTGAGCCGCTTGTATTATTTGAGGATCTCTTATTATTATTCCAGAGTATTTTAATATTTCTAAAATAACAGTTGTTTGACTTGAAGCGTCTATTTCAAATTGTTGAGAAAACCTAGTACCAACATATAAATTACTTTGTGTTAAAGTTATTATAACATCTTGATTAGCACCAGTGAGAACAGATGGAGGTATCGTAATAGTGTCACCAGCATTAAAACCTTGACCAGTTGTGCCAATAATACCTACATTAACATTAGTAACTGTATTTCCACTCACTACAATATCTAAAACTAAATCTTTACCTGTGCCGCTAGTTGTAATCCCGCTAGTAGTTCCAATTGTAATATTATAAGTAGCATTAGTTATACCTGTAGCGTTTTGAGTAACATTTGAAATTAAATTTTGACTAGCAGCTAAACCATGTATTTCATTAGAATCGTAAATATAACCACCTTGAGAGTTTATACTATAACCCCATCTAACATCTTTTGGTTTTCTTATATAGCTAAATTTAACATCATCAACGTTGACTGTTCTAGCTGGATTAAATGTAGTTACTTTTGGATATACTTCAACTTTGTCATTTTTTAATATGCCTATTGGAAAGCTTTTACTAGGTTGAGTAAGTGGAGACATTAGTTGCTGTTTATATTCTTTTCTATTAACTAACTCTACTTGAGGAGTGCCTGTAACGGCATTGAAATATACAGAGCCTAATCTATAAACCTCATTATTGTTGCTAGCATCTTGTGGAAAAGCATAAATACCGTTAGTAGCACTTGAAGATGATTTATATTCTTCAAACACTTGTATCTCTTCTTCTATGTGAGCTATTCTACTAGCAAACTCTTCATCTGTTTTAGGCATTCGTAAATACTGATTAAGATCTTGAAAAAATCCTTCAAATATTTCTAGTTGTACTTGTGTAGCAACTTTATTAAATTCATCTGGCGTCATATATCCTCTTTGTTCTTTATTGAGAATACTTAACACTGTAGTATAAACTGTATTTACGTTTAATTCCATATTTGTTTATTTAAAAAAAAAGGGTGGCGTAAACCACCCTTATTTATAATCACTTGTTATTTTAGTTTTTTCTGTATAGACTTGTAAACTTCAAGTCCTTCATCAGTTTTAAACCAAGCAGCCATTGCTGAATAAGCGTTTTCTTCAAATGGAGCAGTCATCAGCTTTTTGCCATTGCTTTTCCATTTAACAGTTCTACCATCATTAGCTATTTCTATAATACTAGCTTCAGTTGCTTTTATAGCAAAATTTCTAAGTTCTACATTTTCGTCATTAGCTAACTCTATGAGAAGCTTAGGATTTCTTTTAGCAAATAGTAAAAGATCTCTTTTAAGCTCTTTAGAACTCATTGTAGTAACACTAGAACCAACTTCAACTCTTAGTATAGCTTCAGCTTTGTCTACATCCATTTCATAAGCAGTGTTCATAGCAGCTATTTCTAGTTCTAAATAATCATATTGATCTTCAGCTTCTACAACTTGGTCATACTCTTCAAATATTAAATTATTGTGAGGATGCTTACTTAAAAACTCTTGTAAATTCTTTTTTTCTTTAGGTACAAATAAAGCACCTTCTTCAAATACAATATGTTTTAATGTAACTGAACCTTCTTGTTCGTCTACAAATATTGATTTTTGATTAGTAGCGTACCTTAATTCTCTTTCATATCCTTTTTCTGGATCAAACCATACTAAAGAATATCTATTTGAATGTCTACTAGGTAGTGTATAAGTTAAAGGTTGTTTACCTTTTAAATAGTAAGTTCTATTTTTATACTCCCACTTTACTTCAGGAGTCTTTTTTTCTTTTGTTTCCATAATATAATATAATATAATAATTAAAAAAGACCCCGTCGAAACGGGATCTTATTATTTTTTATTAACCGTAAACTACTGATTCAACTACAGTACCGCCAAAAAACGATACTACAGGAACACTGTTTTCAGCTTGAGATGCTTTATCAATAGCATCACATAAATCAGCTACTAAATTAGCCGCTGTATTAGCAGGCGTTTGATTAGCTCCTAATGTTACTATCCAGAAAAGATAATCTCCGTCATAATTAGTTGTAACAATATTAGCCACTGTAGCACTTGAATTATCAACAGCTAACACATTATCAATTGGAATTAATTGATATTCATTAGTTGCAGATCCTTCAACAGCAAGTAAGTCAGCAGCAAGAACTGTAAAAGTCATTACAGCTGATGCACTACCTTTACCAGCAGCAGCAGGTATAATAGCAACAGTGATTACATCACCTACTTTATAACCATCACCAATAGCAGCGCAAGTTAATGTTACGTCAGCAATAGTCGTTCCACTAGAAGCCATACTAAACGTAGCGCCAGCACCTCCAGCAGGAGATACTGTAGTAGCAGCTGCAGCTGAAGCTGTTCCAGCCACAATAGTACCACCACCAGATAGTCTACTACCTGCAATAGTTACGCTTGTGCTTGCAAATGTTCTACCAGGATTTGATGATAGAGGTATTTTTATATAATTTGCCATAACTTCTATTTTAAATTGGAGCGATAGAACTAAAAGCGAAAGTATCTACTTGGTAATCTTCCAAGTCACTTGCACTAGCTGAACCAGCTCCTATTAGGTTAAAAATTGGATTAGACCCAGGGTTTTGATTAGCCTCAACGATTAAATCTTTGAGATTTTCAATATCCTGTGCTGTTACTACACTTGTGCCACCATTGCCAGCATAATACTCTATAACAGGTACTTGTACTTGGTTACTTGCGGCTGTTAGCGTAGTATATAAACGTATATGTTCGTTAGACCCTGAGATCTCACAATCATAAACGTCATCTACTTTTACTAAACCGTACCTTGGACTTCCTCCGGCTGGAGTAGTAGCCCTTAAAGGTACTTTTATGAAATTTGCCATAATTTTTATTATTTAAAGATTAATAAAGAGAGTGACAAAAGCCACTCTCATTATATACTATTTAAGCTCCTTTAAACAATACAAAATTGTTTGCAGCTTGTGTTACTAAACATCTTTCAGATAAGAAACTTACAGTCATCGCATCTAAAGTGTCAGTGTAAGCACCACCTACAGAACCAGTAATCCAAGACTTATATCTTCGATCTTCAGTTTCAGAAGCTCTATATCTTACATGCAAGAAAGGACGTCTGATGTTTTGACCTAACATTTGGTCATAAACTGTAGTAGTTCCAGCAGGTACTAATACACCATCAATTTCCTTGTCCATACCTCTAGTTGAAGCATCATTTAGATATTTCCAATCAGTTTTGTAGAAGTCATAAGAACCTCTTCTAAAACCTGAAAATCCAAAGTTTAATGCCATGTCTCCGTCGTTATCGAATAAACCATAACCAGCAGACTGAGTAGAAGCATAACTTGATCCAGCCATAGCGCCAACCATATCATCAAAGTCAAGAGCCGTAGATCTTGATAAGAATAACATGTTTTCTTCAATAGCACCTTGCTTGTCTAAGTTTTTAAGGATTTCATCAAAATCACCTAAAGCACCTGAACCAGGAGCAGCAGCTCCAGCAAAACCAGAATATACATTACCTCTTGCTTCAATAGCAGC
>WLWH01000714.1_pt1 | contig 26409 bp, 11 predicted proteins | sample 6712741 | NCBI WGS metagenome assembly WLWH01 (sample SAMN12718694, study PRJNA515312) | sponge metagenome | isolation source: marine sponge | host: Mycale hentscheli | place: New Zealand: South Island, Marlborough, Capsize Point | collected 2003-05-01
AAGTCCCTTGACCACTAAAATTATCTACTTCACCTGGTTTCATTATAGACACGTCTTTTGGAAAAAACTTTTGCAGCTCCATAGCTAGTCTTTGCTCTTCCTTTAACTTATCAAAGTCCATAGTTCCAGGTCCTTTAGCTCCTTTTTTCTTATATTTATTAGTTGGAGTAGATGCTTTTATAATTCTATTAGCTTCCTCTTGTGTTATAACATCGTCATTAGCCATCCTTTGGATACCTTTCTTAAAGCTTTCGTCAGCTGATATCTCTACTTTATCTACTTGAATAGCCATGGCATCTTCAAGTATATCATTGTATACTCTATTATTATCTTGATCTAAAAACTCTTCGTATCTATCTTCTTCTATAGCTTTATATCTTTCACTTACAAAATTATTAAACAACCTAGGTTCTAATCCTTGGTCTTCAAGTTCTTTCAATATGTCTTCTGCCACTTCGTTAGTTACGGTTTCGTAAGCTGAAGCATCAACAGTGTACTCTGTTACAAAAGCATTAACGTTTTTAGCTGCGTCCATTAGAACTTGCTTGTTTTCTAAATTGTTCATAACATCTACAGCTTCTTCAGGACTCAATGGTTTCAAGCCAAAGTCTTCTGACAACATACTTATCTCTGCGGTAGTGCCGTCAGGCATGTCAATTTTAACTACACCTTGATTGTCAACAGCTTCTTTTATTATACGCTTAGCTTTTTGAGTAGCTAATAGTTTAGCTAGTAATATTCTACGCTGTGATGTCTTGTTATTCTTTTGTGTTTGAGTGTAAGGTTCATTTGTTTTAGGATTAATAGCATACTCTCCTTCAAAAGTCATAAGATCTAACCATTCTTGCTCAGTAGGTATTCTAACATCATATTGAATATCTTGTTTGTTCTTTGTTCCACTTCTTCCTGAAGCACCACTTGCCGTTTTGTAAGTTTCAGTGTAAAATGCTCTCCAATTTCTTAATCTAAACCATTCATTTTCAGCCTCAGCTAAATCAACAACTTCTTTGTATACAGCTTTAAGATTTTTTATATAGTTTTCTTTTGCAGTACCATCTCCTTCTTGTAGCTTTTTAGTAATTTTATCAGCTGAATTACCTACAGTATCTTTAAGTTCTTTTTCTGTTACCTTATCTTTCTTTTGTCTAACTAATCTAATTGTATTATTTTTAATATCAAACTCAGCATCTTTAGTTAGTCTATCTATTTCTGTTTGTTCTAATTCTTTTACCTCAACATTTGTACTCTCGCTGGCTACATTAGCAGCTGCAGTTTCACTAGCTTCTGACCCACCTATTTTCTGCATTTCATAAGGTTTAAACCCAGCAGCTTTTTTAATATCTCCTTTAGATATACCCATACCCTCAGCATATCCACCAAATGGAGCACCACCCTCTTTCCAAGCCATAGCCCACGTAAGTAATTCGTAGTCTGTCTCAGCCATAGCTTCATTAATAAGCTCTGTTAAATCCGCGTCAGAAAGCATCATTGAAGAATCAGCTGTTTCAATTTCATACTTTATTTTTCGCTTTAAATCAGTTACAAATTTATTTCTTTTTAAGTGGTTTATTGCTTCACTTGAGTTTTTAAATATATCGCTTTCTTTTCCTTGTATAACTCTAGCTGCTTCATCGTTTTTGTTAGAAAACTCTATGTTGTTATTATTGTTATCTATAAGATCTTGAAGCTCCTTTATTTCTTTATTAATTTGCTCTTTGTATTCAGGTACTGTATTCTCTTTTTTTAATTCGTTAATTCTTTGCTGTAGCTTGTTATTCTCTGCTATAAGATCTCTTTTTGCAGAAGCATCAACATACATAGAAACATCTGCTCCTGCTTCAGAAGCTGTTGTAATTTCTCTTGTTGTTGGCAATTCTCCATAGCTACCGCCTTCAACAAAGCTTTTAGCTCTGTTTTCTATAATACGTTTATAATCAGCTCCATCAATTTCTACAGGAATACCAAATGTTTCTTCAGCCAACTCTTCAAAAAGTTCTATTTGTGTTTGGTTAGCTGTGCCTTCCATTTTGATATTACCTTTTATTAAGGCTTCCGTATAATAATTAAACCACTCTTTAGTATAAGGGTTTTTCTTATAGTCAGGATGATTTCTTAAACCACCATCTAATATCTTTTGTTTTTGAGCTTCGGTAAGAGTATTAATAAACTCTTGTATAAACTTCTTTTCTTTAGCTTCATTACCTTTTATACCTAACTCTTCAAACATGTAATTAGTAAAGATGTGCTCATCTTCGTGAGGACCTTTACCAGTTTCTAAAGATTCTTTAATCAACTTAGCGTCTGCTAAAAGTATAAGCTCTTTACCGTTTCCTCTATCTACAGTTATATTTACAGCATCATATATAGTACCATTATCCATACTATCGATAAGTCTATCATATTCTTTGTCACTAATTTGATTGTTATCTTTTAATTCAGTTAACTTATCTCTAAACTCTTGCTGACCTTCTACTTTAAATATTTCACCAACACCTTTTTCTTTTCTATTAGCTATAGTTCTTTCGAGGTTTTCTTGGGCTTTATTCTCTGCTTTTATTCTAGCTTGCTCTATTATGACAGCTTGCTCAGCTTCTAGTTGTTCTATTCTTTCTTTAGCTAAAAATATATCTTTCTTGTATTGAGACTTTAACGTTTCGTTTTTCTCTTTCTGCATCCTGTTTATAGATCTTTCAAGATCTAAAACTTTAGCAACGTTATCTAAATATTTTCTACCATCTGGAGTATCAAATTCTATAGCCTGCTCTTTACCTTTGTTCATCAAATAGTTAGATACATCAGTCATTTGAGCATACTCGTTGACAACCGCTGGGTCAACACCTGCATCTTCTAGTATTTTTCTAACTAAACTAGGTGAATTTAATTCATGAAGTGTTTTAATAGTTTCAGGGTTTAAACCACCTCTACCTTTTGCTTTACCAATAAGAACTCTTATTTGCTTATCTTGTATGTCGCCGCTAGTATCTTGATCATTTAATAACTTAAAGTTTTCATATTCAAAATCTAATAATAAAGATTGCTCAGCATCATTTATTTTTCTTAGTTGCTTAAGCTCTTCTATTGTTCTGTTTCTACTAAAATTCTCTAAGTTTTGTATAGCTTCTCTTTCAGCCTTAGATCCTTTAGATTTATTCTTAGCAATTACTATTAAATCTAAAACACTACTAGCACTTTCAAGTTCTTTAGAATTTATTTCTAATGTTTTTAAGTTATTTAAAAAGTTAGAACCTATACCTAAGTCATTATACTTTTCGTTTGCAGCTTTTTTAATATTTTCTCTATAACTACCTTTAATCTCTTCACTTGTTATTCCTAAGTCTTTTAAAGACCTATTAACGTTCTGCTTGTATCTTTTACTACCAGTTACAGCTCTAACATCTCTAACTAAATCTTTATAAGTGTCTCTAGCTATTTTAATTGGAACCGCATTCTTAGTTACAAAACATAAAGCGGCTTTTTCAGCAAAAGCCTCTGGATCAAAAATGTGTCCTACAAATGTTGAGAAAGTATAGTCTTTATCAGGGTTTTCTGGATCAGGAGCACCTGTTATAACATCATATAGACCAACGGGAACTTCACCAATAGTCATAACTGTAGCGCCAGTTACTGGCTTAGCTATAACCTCTCTACCTACTCTTTGAACAGATGTTGGTATATAAGATAATCCCGCCATTAGATTATCTATTTTACCACTGTTAATTAGTTTTAACATTCCAGTGTCTAAAGCAACTCCAGCTGGTGCAGCAACTGCAAATAGTAAAGACATAGGATCTGCATCATAAGTACTTCCTGTAGCTACGTTTCTAGCTTTTAATACAGCTAGTTCTTCTATAAAAGCAACAAGGTATTTTTCAGTATATCTACCTACTCTACCTGTTCCAAACAAAGCACTGTTAAATATACTAGCAGCACCTTTAATTCTTTTTAACCAACCAGTTGCTCCTAAAACACTTCTAGTTAAGGCAAATTCACCCATGATAGCTAAAAACCCTGGTGTTCCATATCCAACTCTATTTAAAAAAGTTTTATTATATATAGCATCAATTTCTTCTTCTGAAAATTCAGTGTCAGGAAAAGTTTCTGAAACCCAATTGTAAAATATACTTCTTTTTTCCGATGTATTCATTACAGGATTAGCAAATTGTTCACCAGCTCCTTCATCAACGCCATCAAAAAATCCATCATCTTCTAGTTTGAGTGGATTAAAATTCATTACATAAGCCTCTGATAAGACTTCAAATTCATTAGACTTTTTATTTAATAAGTCTACTAAGAGTTGTAATCTAGGAGATGCTTCTATTTCTTTAGGTAAATTAGTTAGCCTGCCTTCTCTAGCAGCTTGCATTAATTCCATTAAGTCAAAGTCATCTCTGCTTATATTTCCTCTGTTGACTCCACTAGCTATTTCTCTATCTCTTAATGCTTTGTCTTTCTCTATGTTTTCAGTACCAAAGCTTCTAAATACATCTTCAAAAACATTAGACAAAGTTGATCCAAAAGAAATATCTTTTCTGTAGTCGTCTAGGTTTTTAGCAAGTTCTTGCGCTAGGTATACTATTTCAAATTGCTTATTAGTTAATTCTTCTAATATCTGGTTTTGATTACCTGGTATTAAACCAGCTGTTTCTAATACGTCTTGATTATCCGAAACGCTTATAAAACCTCCTTGATCAGAGTTCTCAGCATATATATTGCTTTCTTTAAACTCTTCTAACTCATCACTATCTGTAGGATATTTTAATATTTCTTTTGTTTTAGGATCAATAAATAGTTCAAAGTCTCTTTTAAAGTCATAACCAACTTTTTCTAAATTAGATTTATGCTCTTTTAATATTTGCTGCTTAATAGAATAAGGGCTACTATATGTGTTTATATTAGAATTATATTTACTATTGTAATCGTCTATCTCTTGATCAGTAGCATCTATTAATCCTAGTAATTCGTTTGTTTGAGATATAAAACCTTTTCTAACTTGTTTATCGCTTGGATCACCGTCAGGATATCCCCAAAAATCTGCTTTAACATATGTTTCAAACATTGGCTCAATGGCTTGTTCCATTATGCCTAACGTATTATCATATTGAACTTTAACCTCTTGACCTGGTATAGAGCCTTCCTCTGTTAAAGCTACTCTTTTTAAATCTTCTGTTCTCAAGTCTAAACCTCTGTCAGATATTTGTTGACTAACAAAAGTATAGTTATCTCCAGTAGTTAAAGACTGGTTATATAATCTTTTTACTTTTTCTATTCTTTGCTCTTCTAATTCTTTTACTTTGCTTTTAGCTTTAGCTAATACTTTATTTGCTTCTTCAAGCTCTTCGTATTCATCATCGTAAATATTTGGATCTTGTTCAGTTAATTTATCAACTAACTTTTGTGAGTCTGATATAGTATTGTTTAAGTCATTTATTTGAGAATTTATAGGTGACAATTCTGTATTAAACTCTATTCCAAATACAACGCCTTTGTTGTTTAGTTTTGAATCTTGACCATCTTCACCTAAAACTAGATCAATAATAATTTCTTCACCTTTAGCTGAGAAAAGAACATCAACACCACCAATAGCATCAGTGTATGTATCAAAATTTATTTTGTCTTGCTCGTATTTTAAAGCAGCTTCTTTAGACAACTTAGCTGCTTTAGCTTTTTCTCTAGCAGCGCTATCTGCTTTTATTTGTTGAAACGCTTCACTGTTTTCAAATTCAAAAGCTTGTTCTGCTTTCTTTTCTTCCTCATCTATTTTTAACTGAGCATCTTGTACTACCGTAGGTTGCTTGGTATTATCTGATCCTATATCTATAGACGTTGGCGCTGGTGGTAAACTACCTTGATTGTCTATATACTGCTTCTCCATACCGGTAGCACCGGCAACCATTATAAAAGGTCTATCATCTTGAGATTCCGAAGAACCATTTTCCTGCTTGGATACCGAAGATTCTGGTGCTACAGCTGCAGGCTTTTCCTGAGCACCGTTCGACTTTCCCGACTTTTCTTTTTTGTCATCTCCTTTTTTGTCATCACCAGGTCCACCTTCTAAAAGTTCTGCTCCTGTTAAGGATACATATTCTTTTAAATCCATGTCTGAATCACTAGCAAATTCTTTTACTTGTTCTGTACTGAATTCTTCTCCAGCTATACTATATTTTTCTTTACTCATTATATAATATTATTTGTTACTTTATATAAAAACTATTTCCTATTTTAACAACTTTCTGACTACCGGTTGCAGCGGCTTGTGCATCAGCTTTATTACCATAAGCTTTACCTAAATTCGTTTGCTTAGAACCACCACTAGTAGTAGCGCTACCGCTTCCGCCCATGTTAGCACCTGTCATTAAATCGTCTCTTTCTTTATTAGATAAGAAATCTAAGTTTTTATATATTAATTTTTCTAATGCTTGAGAATCATAATTATTGGAGTTAACAACTCTTTTAGCTCTAGCACCACTAGTTTCCCATAAATCATCGCCACTGATTTGATCCATACCTGTCTTCTGTGGCATAATAGTTTGACTGCTAGCTTGTCCATTAGCTGTCCAAGTAGCTCTATCACCTGGTTTTTGAGTTAATTTACCTGCAGCAAAAGCTATTATATCGTCATCGCTCATTTGACCAGGAGTCATTTGGTCAGTTGCTATTTGAGCTAAAGCTTTGTAGTCGTTTATAACCTCAGTTCTTAAATCTCTACCAATTTGATAAGTTTTACCCGATCCACTAGCTGTAGACGAAGCTTGCAGTATAGGCATTAATACATCTGCTGCTATATAAGCATCCCCATTTTTATCTCGATTATTAATTATACCTTCTACTAACTCGTGTATTTGATTAGGCTTCATTTTACCTCCTTTGATAACTTCAAACAGCGATGTTTTAACACCGTTAATATCAGTCTTAATACTTTTAGTTAGTTCGTTACCTTTTATACCAAGATCATTAAAGCTCATGTTTAGACCATTGTTTCTATAGTTGTCTAATCTTTTTTGCTTATCTCCAGCTTTTACGTTCTTAATTTTATTAATAATCTTATCATCTTTAGCGTTGTCTGATATAACCTTATCTGCTAGCAACTCTGCATAAGCGTCTCTCATACCTTGGTTATTCTCATCAAAAATACTCCAATCTTCTTGTTGAGCAACAGGAAGACTAAGTGAAGTGTTTCTTGATTCGCCTTGTAGCATTTGCCACATGTTCTGTCTAGAATTACGATTGTCTGGTAAAAAAGTATCTAAGTCATTAACTATCTTATCCCTAATCCTTTCGTTGCTTTGCTCATAGCTTATTATAGTCTCAGTATTTATTTTACCGTTTTGTGTAAATATTCTTTCTGCTTTATCTCTAAGATCTTGATAAGCAGCTTTACCACCTGTTAAAGCAAAAGCATCTTTAGCACCTTTATTAAAATCTTCTCTACTAGTTACGTTTATTAAGTCATAACCTTGAGAAGTTTTATCTTGATACTGAGCAAAGTTTAATGTTATATTTTCTTTATAGTCTGGGTCACCTGGTTGCAGATAGTAAGTTACAGGATTGTTAGGGTCATTTGTTATTACAAATTGCTCATTGTCTGGATGTGGCATTGTTAAACCGACTGCACCACCTTTATCACCTGTTGAAAATTCTATACCAGCACCTTTTTTGTTAACAAAAGTATCCATTAATATCCACCAATCATTTTCAGCTGAATCATTTGATTTTATCCTAGCACCAGAAACACCTGACTTAAGCGGAGAAGAAGTTACTAGACCACCACCTGATCCTTGTGGCATGTTGTAAGAGTTTTTAAACGATGCTACTTCTCTTTCAAGTAATTGCATAGCATTATTAGATAGGTCTGTATAAGACTCTATCCTACCAACCATCTCGTTCCAGTCATTGCTTTCGTAAGGTAAGGTCATTAATTCGTCTATAAGATCATTAGTAAAACTTTTAAACTTATCAGGAAATGCTTTTATCTTTGGTTGATCTAAAGAGTTTAATCCAGATCTTAATTTTTCCGCGTCTTTGTTTTGTCGTTGTTCTCTTTTTGCTTTTTCAGCAGCGGCTTTAGCAGCGGCAGCAGCAGCGGTTGCATTAGCTTTTTTAGTATTAGCTACATTTGTAGCCAATTGTTTTGCACCTCTGTTTAAACCTTCTCTAGCAGCGCTAAAAGGATCATTCTTTATTATCTCTGGTTTAGTATATGTACCCATTTTCTATATTTTATTAACCTAACATACCAGCAAGATTACCAACTGTATCACCTAACGCGCCAAACATAGCTGCTTGTTGCGCGGCTGCATTAGCTCTTTCTTGATCCATAAGTGCTTGTGTTCTATCTAACTTTTGTAAATCTCTTTTGTCTTGTTCAGCATACATAAATTGTCTACCAGCAACATCTGCTTGTTGTATTCTTTGAGCTTCAGCCATTTTAGCTTGTTGTAACGTAGCTTCACCTTGCGCTCTCAGTTTTTCATTATTAACTTCTTGTTGTTCTATAGTAGCTGATACACCTTTCTTACTTCTTAAAGCTGCTTGAGCTAATGCTGTAGCACCACCTGCACCTTGTCCAAGTGCTCTCATAGTATCTAAAGTATTAGCTAAGGCTATATCTGCCTCTTCTGTTTGCATTTTAGCCGCTTGAGTAGCCACACTTAATCCATCATACGGATTAGTTAAGCTACCACTTAAATTAGTTACGTTAGCATATGGGTTTGATATTGCAACACGTTGAGACTCTAGTTTAGCTATATCTGTTTCAAATTGCTTTACTTTACCTCTACTTTTTTCATATTCGTTTTGAGCTAAATAAGCTGTAGCTAATCCGCCAAAACCTACTAATGCTGCTCCAAATGCTTGTCCGTCTGCCATAATATTTATTTTTTATTGTGATGATAATTGATAAACGCTACCTACTGCAAATAACTCTTTAGGTCCAAATGGATTGGTATCGCTATCAGTAGACATTTTAACAGTTGCAAAGTAACCTTTTATACCACTTGTTCTGTTATTTCTACCATCGTAACCTGTTTCAAATATAACTTCCCCAGGTCTTTGTTCAGAATTATTAACTAAGTTTGCTACGTATTTATTTTCTTTTAGTGCGAAGCCAGAGTTGCCAAAATCTCCATCAGCATCTGTATAAGCTCCCATTGTGTTTGATCTAACTTTTGTAGTTGAATCTCTAAGTTGAACCCAACTACCAACAGTGTTTGCGTTCCAGTTCTGACCAGCATTACTCTGTGGTATAACTTGATAACCTTGATAACCACTTACAGCTGTATCCATTTCCCAACCATTACTACCTTCATAGTTTATAGTTAAAAAGTTTTTGCTAATACTAGGGCTTGGGTTAAATATAAAAGTTATAGAAGCTTCTGATTGAACACCATAATAAGTTTGATAATTGTTTTGATTTTCTATGTTAGAATAATGAAGATAAGTATTGCCTTTGTTAAAAGAATAAAAACCATCTTTCAAACTTCCCATAAACGTAGGGTTATAAGTGTAAAAACTTACCCACCCATTTATTGCATCGTCAAATGATAATGTACTATAACCAATACTAGGAGGTATTAAAACACCAGACTCTTCATAGTTTTGGCTAGGTAAAGGAAAGTAATTAGGAGTAGATTGTAGAGAAACTGTATAACATTTGTTATGTATATCCCAACCACCAACTAGTCTAGGTAAACAATCGTTTACAAATATAATAGTATCACCTACGCTGTTTATATTTATGCTTTTAGAAGTCTCTATATTCCAACCATTAACTACACTAGAGTTAGGTGAAACACCTATAACGTAACAGCCACTAACAGTTGTTATTCCACCTGAAGAATCCTGTACAGAAACTAAAGAACCTAAAATAGGTACTGTTGAGTTGTTTGTTGCTGAGATTTCAAACTCTTTAACGATGCCTGTTATATTTACAGCTGAAGCTGTAGTTGTAAAATTAACTGCTCCATCAGATATTCTTGCTAATTCATCTCTAAAGTAATCAGACATACCATAAGACGATATTTCAGTCATACCATCTCTAGATAACCTTAAAACACATCCTCTGTCCTTGTCTATAAAGTACTTTCTAAAACCATACAGAGCAAACGACTCTGGATTTCTACTAATACCATATTCACCAACGTAAGGAGTTATTTGACCTATAACGAGAGGAGATGTGGTAACAGTACCAGCTCCTTCTGCTGAATAAATAGCGTCTTTATCTATAAGCGCTCTACTTACTTTATTCTCTTGAAATAATAGTAAATTACTATCTTCTGCATATAGTTTTTGTAATGATCCATAATGAGGATCTGCTGTTTTTGTTATCTCAGAACCTGTTGGAAATTGATTGGTTTCATTAACATTTGTCTTACCATTAAATATACCTGAATATATCATAGAACTAGGTCTATGAAAAGTCACAGGCATTTCTTCTGTTATATACGCTTTAACACCTAAGTCTACTATAGCGTTATTAAAACCACCTCTTATTCTAGACTCTTCAATAAACCAACATCTACCTTCTTGTTGTTTGCCATAATCAATATCTTCTTGAGTTACACCAGGTTCTATTACAGTAGGTATAGGATAAAAACCTAAACCAAAACCACCTGCTATAGAGGTGTTAGTACCACATACATTGGCTCCAGCCGGATCACTACCTGGCCATATAGGTTGAAAAGAAGTTTCGTCTTGAGGTGTTAACCCATTTGGCTGTGCCGCTCCTTGGCTACCCCATTCTTTTCCATTGTCTACTATTTTCTTTAACCAAAATGTGTTAAAATATTCTACTTCTATAACTGCTGGCATAAATATATAATTACTTGTTTTAAATAAATATTACTGAACATTAGGACCAGTTGTCCAATCTGATAGCTCGTCATACCAACTTGGCTGTGTAGTGTATACATCTAAATATGACGTTGGAATTGGTCTTGTTAAAAAGTTTCCAGTATTAGCTTCTATTTCTACAGCCCAAGTATGGTAAACACCACCTACACTATCACTGCTACCTCGTCTAGGACCCATTGCTCTTTCGTCTCCATAAGGAACGCCTGCTGCTTCTGGAAACAACCAATCACCTATAGGAAATACTTGATTAGCAGCTGGTATAGTATTGTCATTATACGATACATATCTTTTAGTAAAAGCAAACCATCCATTTTGACTACCTCCAGTAAACTTAGAATATATGTAGTCATTACCGGCTTTAACTCTAGTGTAAAAATTACTAACATATCTAAACACAGGTTCTTTAGCGAATAAATATTGGTAGTTATTATTAGCTGGATCCCAAACACCATTTACAATATCTACAGCTGTTAATCTATTAGATTGTTCATTTATAGCAACTGTATAAGCGTACCAAACATAACTAGAATCTTGGCTATTTTTAGGAAATCTAAAGTTCTGTTGCTGAGCAATACCATTGTAAGCTGGTTTTTGATCAAACTTTGGAGAAGGCGATTGCTTGCCCCAAATTCTATTATCTGGTCTTTTGTTATATAAGTCATGCACTTGTACACAAACACCTGGACCTATTGATCTTGCAAACGTACCACTTGCTCCTCCACCACCAGATCTTATAGTAGTAGTCATATATGGTCTAGCTCCGTTATAACTTGGTCCAAAATTAGAATTAGCACCTGGATCTGGTTTCAAACCTTGTCTTAAATTGTCAAATACAAATCTATAATCCCCAGCTTTATTTACTGCGAAACAAACTTCTGCATAAGCTTGATTATTTCCTGGACTAGCATTGTTATAATTTCTTAATGCTAACCCTTGAGGAAAGTTTCCACCAGCGTCTTGTTTTAAGTAAAAGTTTTGATCTTGCATTATTATGCTTTTTCCATTGCCCTTATCTTTAACAGTTCCATTACCGTTATTTTGAAAATATATACTTGGAATGCACATGCCTTGATTATCACCTGCCACTGGTTCACTACCATTATCTTTCTTGTTATAAGGTATAGTTGTAGTACCATTTCTAACTTGACTATTATTAAAAGCTCCTCTATAAAATAGACAAGATCCATAACCATAAAAGTTAGCTTCATCTGACAACGTATCCCATATACCTGTTTGTAATGGTTGATTGTTAATGTCTGTAGCTGTTTCCCATGCTGATGTAGAATTTGGTCTATATTGTATTAAGAAATTTCCAAACATAACACCTTCTTGTACGCATGTAGTACCTCCTGTTGCATTTATAGTTCTTCCATTTCCTGTTGCAAAATCAGAATTTGAATCAAAATTAAAATGATCTATTACTATTCTTATTAAAGCCGTACCTTCTTCAAGACCATCTTGGTTGCCACATTGGACATTTATTCTATTTCTAAAAGATATTTTAGACATGTTACCATGGCTTTTCCAATTGTTCAACGTAGCAAAACCCCAGTTGTTAACTCCCCAAGCATTATTCCAAGCTACAGCTAAACCAGTAACCTTGGCGTCGCGATCATTTCCTACTATTTCGTTCCACTTTTTATTTCTTCTGTTGGTACTACCATTCTTAAATGATCCAGGTCTTGCGCCTCTAGCTAACCTCCAACAATTACCGTTGTCATCATCTTCACTGCTTCCATCTTCCCAATTATCATTGCTTTCATCCGCTTTATATCCCCATCCCATCACAGCACCATTAACCGCTGATGCTAAAACATATCTATAACCAAAGCCTGTGTCAGCAGCATCTTGTGTCCAAAAGCTAGTACCCCATGTTAAATTTCCATCAGATAGAGGTTTTCCAGTGTCATTAGGCATTATTTGTCTATTCCACCAACTTATTGAAGAAGTTTGACTACCTAAAATTATATACCTATTCCAAGGTCTTACTAATCCTCCTGTTCTATTACTAGTTTCAGTTAAAGAACTACTACCAGCTCCATACTCAAATCCATTGCACTCTGGATGATCATTTGGCCACCAAGAACTTAAGTTAGCACTAGAATATTCAGGCCAAGCATAACTTGGCATAACATAAGAAGCGTCTTCTCCTCGTTGCCTACCAGCCCAAGTTGCCGCGTAATCTAAAACTAAACCAAAAACATCATCACCGTTTGTTCCAAATGTTTCGTCCCAAACTTGTTTAGGCCAAGAACCTAATGGTGCTCTTACCTTACTAGTTCCATCACTCACACCACAAGTTAATGTTTGCAGCGTGTCAATTTGACGAATCATTGACGGCATAGGTGCATACGAGCTAGAATTCTGCCACATAGGAGCGCCAGAGTTTACAGCTTCTAAATTTATACCAGCTTTGTTTCTAGAGAAATAACCATAGTGACCGCTCCATATACCGTATTGTATAGACGCATTTGTTATATTACCTTCTAATCCTGGTTGTAATAAATTTATACTAGAAGTAGCTGTTGTTGTAGCTCCAAAACCATTTGCATCTGTTACAGAAAATACTAAAGTATAAGTTCCAGGCTGTCCACCAGCATTCAATTTTAACTTGTACTCTCCTTCTATTGCAGCTCCATTATTAGCAGTGTTTTGTATAAGCTCAAACAATGGACCACCATTAGGCGCTGTGACTTGATTAAAAGGATCTAATATTTCAACTTGACTAGTTAACTCACATATAAGTTGTTGAGTGTTTGTAGTAGTGTTAGAAGTACCGTTAAAAGTTTTTACTATTTCTGTAAAGTCAAATGAAGAAAAAGAAGGTACATCTGGAAATAGTGGAATACCTTCTGGATCACCAGTAGTAGGGTCTATATCTCCAAAGTAAGGAGCAACATTAGAAACTTGTCCTTGTTCTGGTAATAAAACTGTATTTAAAGTAGGATCGTTAGGCACAAAACTAAATACAAAAGAAATAGCTCCTTTAAAAGGTGCTTGTGCATAGTCTTGTAAAAATGTCCAATAAGCTCCAGTTATACCAGGTAAGCCTGTAAAAGAATCGTTTAGTTTTAGATTATAAGAAGGAAAAGGTGAAGTTCCATATGCAACAGGCAAAAAGAAATCACTAGTTCCTGTTCCAAAAGATAAATTAATAAAGCCGCCTGAATTATCAGGTATTTGAGCTGTAGAATTATTAAAATCTATAACACCTGCAACTTGACTACCTAACTGATCTACAGCATAAAAGTCATTGGCTAGCAAATCATCTCCTTGAAAACCAGGTTTATCACCTTCATCTCCTATAAACCTCCATTCTGGACCTATGTCTCTAGGGCCGAATGGTTGAGATGCTTCTTCATTTAGATCTGATATTAAACCAGTTGTAGATGTTTCCCAGAAAATATCTAAATTAGACTCTACAGGAGAAGTTTCTAAAACAGATAATTCAGGTAGAACTATTAAACTTCTATCTGGTCCAGCAGTAACGTAAGAGCCAACACCTTCTTTAGTAGACATCCTAAGTATTAAAGGATTTGAAGCCGCGTTATAGAAAGTTGCATTAGTAAAAGTTAACGCCGCGGAATCAGCTATATCAAAAGGATATTCTTCTGCTTCTATATTAAACATAGCCTCCATGCCTTCTGTTCCAGCGCCAGTACCGTCACTTATAAAGTCTGGATTTTGTCTATAATTTTTAACCAAAGCTCCACCAGGTATAGTGTTAGTAGTTCCGCTAGTAACCAAGACAGTAGCATTATCAAATATGTTTGTACTATATTGTTTTACGAAAACGTTCTGATTTTCGTTTTGAATAGTTGCGTTATTTGACTGGTGAGATAATATAACAGTCTTAGTTTGACCCATACCCATATCTGCTAATGTACCTATAGTAACAACAGAATCAGGTGATTGACCAGGATAATACTGAGTATTGTAAGGTTGGTTTAAGGTTAAGGTACTATAAGGTTCTACAACTGGAGCAGCTTGATACTTAGTAGCTATATTATTTACTCTACCAAAAAGCCTTACGCTAGATCCAAAAGTTTTTTGTGTTGGACCTACTTCTCTTAAATCTCTTGGTACTTTATTTATATTATCATTTATAAGAACTGTATGCGCAATAGTGTTTATAACAGAGTCAGACGTATATTCTAAATAACCATCTAACATACCAGGAGTATATACGTTATAGTAGTCTGTTTCTGTTTGCTTTACAACTATTTTATAGCTATACCAACCTAAAGGATTTTTAACTTCATCGTATATGCCGTTGTTTATTATAGTAGGATCAAATAATTGTATAGGACTGTTAAAAAGCATTTTAATAGAATCACCTACCCAATATATTATTTCTTCACCACCTTGTTCTTTGTACTTGTGATATATTGTAGAATTTTTAAAAGTTATTCCATTTATTATTTCTTCTTCAAGTGTTGTAGGACTTAATATTACAGGTGTTTGTCTACCAAATCTATCTGCTAAAACAACACCTACTTGATAGTTTCTATTTTGCTTTAACGTATGGTTAGGATATGCTACTCTTGATGATAATTTTTGAGAAGTAGCTGTTGGTGGCGTGACATTAGTATTTAGCTTTTCACTTACACCTACTTTATAATCTAATGAAGAAGGGTATGGACTGCTTGTTACAAAATTTCCATAAACAACTCTATTACCTACAACTTCTTGAGTCAAAGCTCTAATTGGTACTCTATCAAATACTCTAGTTGTTTCGTTTTCAGGTAATACTTTAATTGGTTTTGCAGACTCATATTCCCAGTTTATAAAACTATTAGGTGAATTAAATATTGGATCTGTTATTTTAATTTTTTTAACTATGTTTACAGGTATACTATTAGCTTCTTTATAAAGTATTTCAAGTGATATAACTTTATATTTTGCTCTCAATTCGTTTGCAGGACATGGTAGATCGATGTATATATTAATACTGTCTACTTTGTTTTCCATGAAATCTACTATAGTACTTTTATAAGCATTGTCTTCTTGAACCGAATTTATTCCATCTCCTACCCCGTTATAAGTTTTTGGTAAGTTTAGTATAAAGTATCCATCTTGTTTAGGTATAAAAGCAGTTTGAGTAAACGGCGCCATTAAAGACATTTCGTCGTCTTCATATTTAAACCTATAACTAAATCTTACAAATTTATCTTCTAAAAATGAGCCATCACCAGCAAATTCAGGATCGTACGTTGGGTTAGGGTTTGTTGGTAAACCTGTCACCGCATTGTATTTATCTTGACCATAGTTAACAGGATTCGCGTCAACGCTCTTATTTTTCATTTGGGGTTGAGGTACATCTTGACCAGCACATTCTTCTATAGCCCACAATCTAGGTGGAGAGTAAGGATAATATTTAGCTACAGATATTTGATCCTCAGTAACATAATGAAGTGGATCACTAAGTGCTCTATCAACGTTTATTTTTCTTGGTTGATTTCTATTATCTGTCCAGAATAATAAATTTTCTAATACATTTATACCTATTACTAAACTGTTTTTAGAGAAGTTTAAGTACCTACCTGTTGTTAATATATTTAATTGCCTAGTCATCACATTGAAGCAAGATATAGCATTGTATATTTCAGGATACGTAGTATTATTTATTAACTGTGGGTGTTGTAAATTGGTTTGAGAATTATCTATATAGTTAGTTACAAATAAAAATATTCTATCATTATTTTCGTCAATCTTTAAACCAATAACATCTAAGTTATCTGGTGATTTTAAACCAGATGATTCTTTTATTTGTATTACAGCTTCTCTAACAAGTTCGTTACCTAAAGCGTTCTCTAAAGCTCCTACGTCAGCGCCTTCAGATCTACTTATCTGTACGTTCTGAGCTTGTCTATATTCTCCACTTGGAACAAGTCTGTCATCCAGATCTTGATTCATTTTGGATTTTATAAATAAATTCTTTACTTCTGCCATAGTTAATGTTTAATCCATTTTGATTTGCCTCTCATTACTTGAACAAATTCACCAAGTTTAATATTGCTTAATCTTATCTTAGCGTTTCTTAGAGCTGCTCTTCTATCTACCTTGTACCTTCTGACAACGTATTCTTGTATATTAGGCATTGTCGACAATAAGCTGTAAGCAATATGCATATACATGGCTTGCTCAGCCATTTTAGGAACCTTAGTGTCACCGTCATAAGCCAAACCATCTGATATATATTCTAGTATAATCATTTGATCTTTTAGGTTACTGCTGAAGTTAAACATATTTCTTCTTCTATCTATATTAAACCAACCGTTCATATTCGATACTTCAGGTTCTAACCCATATCTTTGACCCCAAACTTGATCCCACCAAGTCCAATTATAAATATTAGCATTTAAATCTTGTACGTCTACTAAACCATTTAAGTTATTGTCGTTATTGTTTTGCCACTGTATATTAGTGTTAGATTTACCGGCTATTAAGTTTTGACCAAACTCCCCTTGTATAGGCATTCCATCAGCATCTTGTATGATTGGCTGAGTTGGACTACTGGTTAATGTAGTTGGATATATAGGATGTTTAACACCTAAATGATCGACCCATGATACTTGAACATAGTTTACATAATCTTGAGGTATTACACAACTGTTGTTTGGTTGTAAGTCTAACTCTTGAGATTTTACTGATCTTAACGTATCGTAGCTAAATTCTTGTAAACCTCTTTTAGCGTGAAAAACTATTTGACTTCTAGGTATTGTTTCTAGTAATTTACCAGAACCAGTGTATCCAACCACAAAGTTATCAACTATATCGTCAAGTTTTATATATTCGTAACTACCATAATTATCCCATATGGATTGTTGTTGTAATTGTACTTTAATAGCTACTTGAGTATAAGGAGATATAGGTCCAGGTATACCAGTTGAATTAAAGAAAGATATTAAATTTGTTCCAACGTCTGAAACAGAGTAAGTACTTCCGGTAAATAAATTACCAGCTTGTAATGTCACAGTAAATGAAACACTACCGCTGCCAAGGGAGTTTGGTGGAATAGTAAGAACTGTTCCGCTTAAGTATCCGCTACCTAAGTTTATAATGTTTATACCCTGTATAGTTTGGTTAGTAACTGAAATGCTAAGTAACACGCCACTGCCTTGAGGAGACGTCGGTGCTACAATCCAGCCGTTTGGAGGATTATCTAAATAAGAAGCACTAGTAACTACACTAGGTGTTAAAGCATTACCCTGTGTTATAACCACTCCGTTATCTACAAAAGCCGGAAATTCTATGTAATTTTGTTGAGCTCCAGATCCAGTTGGATCTACAAATATTTTATAATTAGCTGGTTTTTCATTAGGTATATTGTCCCACAAATCTACGTCTAATCTAGACTGTATTTCAGTAGTAGATGAAGTTGAAAAATGTATATCAGAACCTGTATAGTATTCTTGATTTGTTTGATCTATTAGTCCCATATTTTATTAACTTTTTTCATTAGCATCTTCAGCTGCGGCCATCTGCGCTGCGTTTTGTATTATTTGAGGGTCTCTTATTATTATACCAGAGTATGATAATATTTTAAGTATAACTTCTGTTTGTTCAATACTAGATAACTCGAAGTCAACGCCACCAGTGTATGTATATTGACCTTGACTACCAGTGCTATATTCCCAAATAGGTGACTTAGGCTTTCTAACATAGTACAAGACATAATTGCTTTCACTAGAAACAATGCTAGGAAAAACAAAAAAATCATCTTGTATTCTATAGTAGTATAATAATTTAGAATCACTTTTAGTTAATTTGCTTCTTTGTAGATCAGAAAATTCTTTTCTAGTCACTAATTGAACTTCTCTACTTGGTAAATTATCTATCTGTAATTCTAATGTGCCAACCCTGTGTACGTCGTTAGCTTGTACTTTTAGACTACCTGGTAATGTACCAGTGGTTAATTCTGAAAACTCTTCAAATATCTGTATTCTGTCTCTTAAACTTTTAACCCTATTAGCATACTCACTGTCGTTTTGAGGAGATCTAAGTTGTTGATTAAGGTCTTCAAAATATTTTTCAAATATTTCTAATTGAACCTGATCAGCAACACTGTTGAATTCAGCAGGTGTTAGGTAACCTCGTTGCTCCTTGTTTAATATATATAAAACAGTTTTGTAAACTAAGTTGGCTTTTATCATCTTTTATTATTTAAAAAAAAGGGTGGCGTAAACCACCCTTTATATATATCACTTGTTATTTAAGTTTTTTCTCTATTGACTTATAAACTTCCATACCTTCATCGGTTTTAAACCAAGCAGCTAAAGCTGAGTAAGGGTTTTCATCAAAAGGAACAGTCATAAGTTTACGACCATTACTTCCCCATTTAAAAGTTCTTTGATCGTCTGCAATTCTTATGATACCATGCTCTTGAGCTAGTATACCAAAGTTTCTTAATACAACGTTTTCATCTTCTGAAAGTTCTAAGAACAATCTAGAGTTTCTTTTAGCATATAATAATAAGTCTCTTCTTAGTTCTTTAGAGCTTAACTCTGTAACTTTTGATCCTACTTCAACTCTCATTATAGCCTCAGCTTGATCAATGTCCATTTCATAAGCAACGTTCATAGCAGCGATTTCCATTTCTATATCTTCAAAGTCATCTTCAGCTTGAACTTCTGCATCGAACTCTTCAAATATTAAACCTCTGTGCGGGTGCTTTTCTAAAAACTCTTGTAAATTTCTTTTTTCTTTAGGAACCATCATGTGTCCTTTTTCAAATACAATATGCCTAAGAGTAGCAGGTCCTTTTTGTTCATCAACAAAGATAGACTTTTGATTAGTAGCATATCTTAGTTCTCTTTCGTAACCAGCTTCTGGATCAAACCATACTAGTGGATATTTTCTAGAGTGTCTACTAGGTATTGTATGTGTTAAAGGATGTCTGTTTCCTTTTAAGAAATAATTTTTATCTTTATATTCCCAAGTATCTTTTTTAACCTCTTGCTTAGGAGCAGGAGTTTTCTTTTCTTTTGTTTCCATAATATAATATAATATAATAATTAAAAAAGACCCCGCCGAAGCGGGATCTTATTATTGTTTTATTAAGATACAGTTGTTCCTGTAACTTTTTGACTTAAAGCAGCTGGAGCAATAGATGGTCCAGAAGCACCATTTATTTTATCAACAGCATCTAAAATTTTAGCAACATCAGCTTGTTCAAAAGCTGAACTAGCAGCAATAGTAACTGTACCTGAAGGTACATAACTTACTACTAAGTCTGGTGTTGTGAATTTTAAAGCGCCTATGTTTTCAGCTGGTAGTAAATCATATCCACTAGCTTTTGGTAATTTTACATATCCCATTTTTCTTATTTTTTAAATGTTAATAATTAATTAAGCTGCTTTGAATAACACGAAGTTATTAGCTGCTTGAGTTACTAAACATCTTTCAGATAAGAAACTAATAGTCATAGCATCTAAAGTGTCAGTGTATGCGCCACCTACAGATCCAGTGATCCAAGACTTCATTCTTCTATCCTCAGTTTCAGAAGCTCTGTAACGAGTATGTAAGAAAGGTCTACGAATATTTGAACCTAACATTTGGTCATATACAGTAGATGTACCTGCAGGAATTAACACACCGTCAATTTCTTTAGATAAACCTCTTGTAGAAGCATCGTTTAGATATTTCCAGTCAGTTTTGTAGAAGTCATAAGAACCTCTTCTGAAACCAGAAAATCCAAAGTTTAATGCCATATCACCGTCATTTTCAAATAGACCGTAAGAAGCAGCTTGAGTAGACGCATAAGATCCATTCATAGCAGCAATCATGTCATCAAAGTCAAGAGCAGTTTGTCTAGATAAGAAAAGCATGTTTTCTTCAATAGCACCCTGCTTGTCTAAGTTTTTAAGGATTTCATCAAAATCACCTAAAGCACCTGAACCAGGAGCAGCAGCACCAGCAAAGCCAGCATATACATTACCTCTTGCTTCGATAGCTGCAAATAATCCTTCAGAACCTTTAACAAGACCTGTAGCACCACCTGGAGCAGCACCAGCTCCACCAAATTGGAAACTTGTACCAGAAGCGTAAACATCTGTAGGATCCATAAATTCAGCTTCAACCATCGCCATCTCTAATTGATCTTCAAATCTTAATCTTGTTTCAGACTCAGACTTTAAATACCAAAGATATCCATCTTGACCATCTTCTGTAGATACTTCAACCCAACCAATCTGAGCAGTGTCAGAACCGTTAATTCTAAAGTTATCTTTTAAGATGATAGGTGAGTTAGAGTACTGAGTAAAGTTTGGCTCAATAGAACCATCCATACCAACAGAACCTTTTCCAAAATCAGAACCATAAACGAATAAATCAATTGATCCAGCAACGTTACCGTAAGGATTTGTTTGATTATCGTAGAACTTAATTTCAAGAATCTCACTGTTAGTACCTTTAACTCCTTGTACTAACGCTTTTCTAATTACTAATCCAGTAGCATTATCAGACATTAAAATTGTTTGACCAACTCTAATAGCACCTGATCTAGAACCAGCGGCAATATCCGGCTGAGCAACAGCTAGATTAAGCACTAGCTCTTGGTCATATCCAGTACCAGCACCATTAGCGTTAATTTCACATTTTTTATATGAGATGTGCAATCTGTTTTGTTCAGACCAAACAACTTGGTCAGATGTCATAGGCATTTCTGCGCCTACCATTCTTAGGAAACCACCAATTGTTCTGTTCCCGTATCTTTCTACTTCAGCTTCGTAAAGCTCAGGTAGATATTGTTGTGCAAAGTTTCCTCCAGCAGCTCCTGTAAAATCTAAGTAGTTGGTGTTTAAAGCCATCTGAGATTGTGCAGGTACTAAAGAAGCAGGAAAACTTCCGCTTACATTAAAAGCCATAATTTTTAGTTTTAATTTTTAGTTTTACTTTTTATTTTTAATTTAGAACTATTGGTGCCATTAATAGCTTTAACTTTCAAACCATTGATAAAGATTTCTCCATTACCTTGGCTTGGTCTAGCAGAAGAACTTACGTTATTAGACTTAGACGTTAGATCTTTGATCGCGTCAGCTTTGCCTTGTTCGTAAAAATGTTCTGCTATAGTGTCAGCATTTCTAGCAGCATAGATTGCTTTGTGATATCCCGCTGTATCGTTTACATTGCCATCTTTATCTAGGAACTTCCCAATAAAAGTGGACAAGTCAGCTTGCTTATCAGCAACGGCGTTAGGATTTGAAACACCATACTTAAATTTGTCTTCTCCTAAGTTAAAATCGAAACCTTCGAAATCTTCAGAGAAATATTCATTAGTATTTTGTTTAAAAACCTCTCGACGCTGTGCAGCAGCATCTTGTTCTTTATTATATCTGTTGAAAAAGTCTAATGCTTTTTGTTGATCAGGACTAACATTAGATGACTTCAACTTGATGTCTTCGTAGTACTGTTCTTTTAAATTGTTCATGAATGAACTAGCATTTGCCACTTCTTCTTTCATCGCAAGCTTTTTCTTGCGAATGCTTTTTTCATCTTCCTCGTTCTCATCAAATGAAAACTTGTCAGTTAATAAAAACTTTACCTCTTCATCATTTAAATGAGGTTTAGTTTTTTTATAAAATTCTTTTAATAGATCTTCATCTTTTATTGTAGAATAATCTACATTTAGTCTAGCGTAGTCTGTTAAATCACCACCAGTTTCTTTCATAAAGCTAATTAGTTTTTTAACACCATCTGGCATTTCAATCTCTGCTTTAACAGGAGCTTTTTCTGTTACAGACTCTTTTTTGTCACTAGCTATATCGTTAGTTACTTTAGTTATTAAGTTATCTTTTTTAGTTTCTACAGGTTTTTCTTCTTTAGCTTCTGGAGTTTTTTCAACTTCTTCTTCTTTCTTATCTTTATTCATTTTTAGTTTGAATATAGGATCTTCTTTTCTAGTACCTAAATTAGATGGTCTTTTTGCCTTAACCTTTAGAGGTTCTTTTGTTTCTTTTTCTTCTTTTAATTCTGACATAATATAATATAATAGTTAATAATTAAACTCCACTTAAATCTAGTCCACCTATATTAACATCTTGAGGTTGCTCAAAATCAGTAGGTAAACTATCATTTTGTCTTTGTGAAATCATTTTGCTTTGTTGACTAGCTTGAATTCTAGTTCTTTGGTCCTTTCGGTCTTCAATATCCTTTTCTCTAGCTTGGTTTACTTGAATATCTGCTTGAGCTAATTTCATATCAAACTCAAACTTTTGTTGTGCTAATTGTTGTTTTATCTGTAGCTCAGCTTGCATCCTTTGTGTTTCAAACTCTGATTTTGCTTGTTCTACTTGTATTTGAGTTTCAGCTAGAGCTTGTTGTTTTTGTACCTCAGCCATAGCTGCAGCCTCAGTAGTCTGTGCATTAGCCTGTGCTTGAGCTTCTATCATTTGCTGTTGTTGCTTCTGATCTTGCTCTTGTTTTTTAATTCTTCTTTGTTTTAATATTTGATTGGCTAGTTTTAAGTTTCTTACTTCTCTTATATCTATAGCGTCTTCTAAAAATATTTGTTGCTGTTGTAAAGCCATTTGTATATTTTGCTCTAACATAGCTTTTTCCTCTTCGTCAGGTTCTAGTTCTAGAAATATACCAAAGTCAGCATTTGTTTTATCAGATATTTCTTCTAATGTTTTAACATTAAAAACTGATATACTACTTTCTAATGCTTGTTTCAATAGAGGAAATTCTAAGCTATCAACAACTCTTCTACATACGTTCTCTGCCGTTTTAACAGTTAAAAACAAGCTAGATTGTAGTATATGTCTTGTGGCAACATTAGAGTTTGCAGCAGCTAACTTTTGTAGACCCACTAAAGATTGCTTATCAGGCATAGATCCATCTCTAGCTTCGTTTAATCCGGTTACATCTCTTATCATTTGTAAGTAATACTGATAAGTTCCTATTAAAGAAGACATTTTTTGTTGACCACTTCCTGTCTGTAATTCTTGGATTGGTACTTTGCCGTGATTTATTTCACCATCTTGAGTTAAAGATCTACCTACTATACTACCAGTTTGGAAGTACATGTTTAAGGCTTCAGATGGATTGTAATTTGTACCATTACCTAAGTCAACCTCTGCTAGTCCGTCTACATCTAAGTAAACACCATCCGGAACTACTCTAGATAATACTTGTTGTATTTTTAGATGTGTTAATTGAATCATATCAGCAAAACCGGTTATCTTACCTACTAATGATTCTATACGTCCTTTATACATTCTAGGCGCACATATATTATAATTCATATGTACTCTAGTTTTATCAGCTAAAGGTCTAGTCATGTTCTCAGCCATTTTCCAATCAAGCATTAATGGATGACCTAGTATTTTAGCACCTGAGTATATAACCTCAATTGATCTAGATACTTTTTTAAATGAATCATTTTTGGGTGGATTAAAGTCACCTGATTTTTGAACTACTTTTTCTAAACCGTTTTTAGTTTTCTTTAATTTAAAAACTTGATCTATAAATGTCTTATATTCAAAATATAAAACTTGGCACGTCTGGTCATCATTTCTACCATTCCAACCTCTTAGATATTCTGAATTGCCATGGTATTTTTGTATTTGTTCTAGTTCTTCTTTTGTTAAGTCAGGAAACTCTGTTTTTAATTCTGACAAAGCGACAGGCTTTACTTCACCTACGTAGTACAAATCTTCAAAATTAGGATCTTCAGTATATGAATAAACTAAATTAGCTGGATCAACGTATTCTATTCTAACACCTCTCATTTTATCCCAAGATGTTTTTACAGCTCCAATACCTAAAACACAAAGATCATAGTTAATTCTTCTATTAACTAAATCGTATTTATTAAAACTCATAACATTTGATATAAGTTCTTCTTGAGCTATTTCTATAGACTGTTTGTAATCTAGTTGTAAATGTAATTTTAAATCAGAAGTTGTTTGAATACCAAGTTTTTTAATACTCTCGTCTCTCATGCCTATACCAGTCTTACCTTCTATGCTTTCCAGTAATGATCTAGCTTTTAAATCTCTATCTAATTTATTTGCATAGTCTGTTCTTTCTTTTATAGATGTAGGATCTTGAGCAAATGCATTTATATCGTAATTTCTACTAGATATTCCATTAACAACTATATCTACAAATTTAGATATAACAGGAACAGGTTTCCAATCTAAATTAAGATAAGACAAATCTCCATTAATAGCTAATTCATCTTTATATTTTTGTACTGGCTGTTCTCCTCTCGCATATAATCTTAACCTGTGATAGTTTTGAAAATTTGTAGCATATCTATATCCTGTTCCTCTAGTGTTTCTAAACCATTCGCCTTCTATAGCTCTACCAACTTGTAGGCCATAATCCTCACTGTTCTTAACACTCTCTGGTACTATCTGATCAGGAAATGAACTATAATTATTAGTATAAATCATTTATTTTATTATTTGTGAAATTGACCCTTCGTTATTGTATTTTTTCATACCTAATGTTATTTGTTGGATTGAGTTCATGGAAACAGGTTTATAATTATTTTTATTACAAGCCATTACAGCTAGTCCAGAACTGATAGAAGCATCATGCTTTGTTCTGTTATTGATGTTAAAATGTGCCCAATCTTCAAGTGTTCTTTGGAAATACATACTTCCACACTCTTCATTATTGTAGCCAACAAAATTTTCTATATAAGATTCTATAGCCGAAGCATGCGCTTGCTTAATATCTTCGCTAGAGTTTGGTATACCACCTATTTCTTTTTCAGTAACTGAAAGTTTGTTGTAAACCTTGTCTGGTCTATTAATGCTAAAACTTCTATATCCTCTACGTTTAAAATAATAAAGCAACCTCGGTTTATTGTTTTCAGCTAATATTGGCATACCATAAAATACGCAAGCCATTAATACATCTTCAAAAAATATTTCAGCTGTTTGTGGTCTAGCTATATATTCTAAAAAAAAGTGATTAGGTGGCGCATCTGCCATACTAAATTTCGTTAATCCATGTAGTGATCCATTAGAACCTTTACCGTCAACAGTGCCGCTAATATCATAAGAGTCACAACCAAAAGATCCAATATGCTCGTTACCAGGGTGCTTAGTTCCATTTTTTATTATTACATTATTTTGCAAACCCTTATCTGGTATCCAAGTTATAAAAAATCTACCGTTTCTGTTTGGATAGAATAAAACCTTACTGTCTTTTTTACCATTTTCCCAAACAAAATTTCCTTGAGTTACATTTTTACTATTATCAACATCTTCATTATGATCTATTTGTTGATATATTCTAGTTAAATTAAATAAACTCTGTTTAGCTTCATCTCTAAAGGCATGCTTCTCAGTTCTTGGAAATTGCCTGTAGTATTCATTTAAACTGTCTTGATCTTCTTTTAATCCTTCAACCTCGTTGTCCCAGTGCTCGATGACTCCTGTATCAATTGGGATATTATCAATTCCGAGGATTTTATTTTCTGGCGTAGTGAATACAGGTAGTCCAAAAGTATCCATGAATCCTTCGTAGTTCCATTCCATAGGGATGAAAAGAGAGTACAAGCCAGAAGATGTTTGTCCGTTTCTATTTCTTTTTCTAACGTCT
>WLWH01000718.1_pt1 | contig 26278 bp, 28 predicted proteins | sample 6712741 | NCBI WGS metagenome assembly WLWH01 (sample SAMN12718694, study PRJNA515312) | sponge metagenome | isolation source: marine sponge | host: Mycale hentscheli | place: New Zealand: South Island, Marlborough, Capsize Point | collected 2003-05-01
TTCAAAAACAACCGATTCGTTTACGTTCGAATTAATATAACTTAGCAAATCAAAATTATCTGAATACGTCGTTGTTAATCCGCCTCCTATCGCGTCAACTTCGATTTTAACACGATAAGCACCCTCGCCATAAGTTCGAAAAACGATTCCCCAATCGATGTAAAAACTTGCTAATCGTAAATTATCAGCATAACCGCCCGCGTCTGTCCAATCCCCAAAGGTTTGATCGGTAACCGTAAAAAGATCCGTTTCGTCTTTTTGAACTATAAAAGTAACATTCCCGCTGTCCTCCCTAGCTAATGCTAAGAATTGATAACGGTCGTTTTTTAAATCACTTGAATAAATAGTTTCACCGAAAACTTTGTGTGAATAACAACACTCCGCGCAATCGCAATTGCTTGAGCACGTGTCGAGCGTCCCGATAACATCCGTTGGAACCGTAAAAATCTGTTGACCTACTATAATTTCATTGGTAAAATTATTACCATCTAAAACCATCGTGTTAGTATCTGTTAACGTTGTTGTTATTGGCATTATTCAATAGTTTTTGTTAAGCTTGATTCCGTTGTTTTAACCGCTCCCGATTCCATTGTTTTAGCTCCTACTATTGCGCTAAAATCCCCCATTGTTCGAGCCGAAATTGAATAACTCGACCCGTCCGGTAAATTTGCCGCCTGAGTTTCTGGAATAATACATTCAAGAACTAAAGTTGAACCATCGTTTACAATCGTTGTTTTTGTTTCCCCGCTTTTCGGTTGTAATATTTGCCCGGCTGGTATGTCGTAAATTGTTGACGCCTCTTCGATTGCTTTTATTCCTCCCGCCTGGAATTCCTCTAAACGGATAATTCCGTGATAATCCAAACTAGGACTAACCGGGGTTGTGAAAGTAAAAGTTGCTCGAATTAAATTATCTTGATTTTTTGATATTTTATTATCTGGTAATTGCGTACCCCCTAAAGTCATAACTTGAAGATCGAACGCGCTAAAAAGATTAACCCCGTCGTCGTCTTCATAGTTTTGCACCTCCATATAAGGAAATAATTCGATGTAAGTCGTCGAAACCCCGTTTTCGTCTAATACGTCCGCCTCAATAATATGGCGTATTTCGTACGAGCTAACACCATCATAACGGCTTATTTTTTTATTTAACCCGTTATTTAAAAGTGTATTATCGAAAAACACCCCGTCAACGTCCGCTAGTTTTAAATAATTCTCATAATTCAAACGGAATGGGTAAAGTAATTTATACGTTTGTTTTGTTCCGATCGTCCCGTCTAAGTCCAACGAAATTAAATTGAATTGATCCGTAGCGGGTAAATTAAAACCGGCTGATTCATTCAAATAAAGTTGTTGTTGTAATCCCGACAAAGGCGCATTGGAAAAGTTCCACTCCTGGGATTGTATTTCGAAATAAGTATCATCGGTTGTATCGTACGCAACTAACTTGACCCTAAACTTTTCAAGTAATGGAGTTAAAGCAATATCCAAATTGAAACGATATTCTAAAAGCGCGGCGTCCTCAATCCATCCCGAATAACTCGTGAAAGGCGTATCAACTCCTTCTTCCATATCGTGACGGTAATATCCAAAATCTTCCGTTTCGAATAATCCGGAAACGTCCGCGCTCTTTATAATCTGTGAGAATTTCGCTTTTATAGTTGTCCGAACTGTTAAAGGATTATTAACATCCCCAACCGCTACGGCAATTAAATAATTGTTCCCCTCGGTAAATTGCGCCGCCTCATTAGTTGCGAATTGAGTTGTAAAATTTAAAACTAATTGATCCGAAGCCGGACTTCCAGTCGTCAATAAAACGTTTTTTAATACCGTTCCACTCGCCGCACCCGCGCCCCTTGTCGTATAAACATAATCAAACACCCAATTCGTATTGAAATTCTCAGTATCAACAACATCGGATTCCTCCGGAAGTTTACAGAAATAAAGGACAATTGGATGTGCCGCGTCTAAATTCACCGATGTGGGCGAATTTATTTCAATTTGTACGTCGGTATCGTTTAAAATATCAATATCCGAAACCGTAGCCCCTGAAACATTATCAGTTAATGCGATCGATTCAAGCGCAAAATTTGCACCGTTACCGTTGAAAGTTTCATCGAATCCCCCGGAATTACCAAAATGACCATCTTCGATAAGCCCTTTAAATTCGTTCGGATTCTGCGAACTTGCACCGCCCGCCCTTAAATCAAAAGCGTATTTGAACGAATTTGTTCCGCTTAATAAATTAATATTAGAAGTTTCAAAAGTTCCGCTTTCATCCGGTAGGTAAAAAGGGAAATTCCGAAAAATATGTTCGAATTGAAATTCTTGATTATACGCGTCAATGTCTTGCACGTACTTAATTTTAAACGATCCAGTTTCCCCCGTTTTAGGACTTCCGATATAGTCACCATCAACGAACGCAGTTGATCTTGGACCACCAGCCCCAACAGAATCAGCCGACCATCCCATTGTTGCCCCGCTTTGTAAATTGTCAGGCGTAAAAACGTCGGCGTTATTGATTAAATTGTAATTAAATTTAAAACCGGTTAAAGGCGTTTTACCTTTTAACTCCATTGTTTCTGAACTCGAAACGTTGATTGTATTATCGACTAAAACAATTTGCGAATCAGTTACGGCCGTTATAACTTCGTCCGAATGCAAAACCGAACCAGCGTTGAAAACGTCGATAGTATCGCCCGCGATGAATCCATCATCAATAAAACTTCCTACCTCCCGCGTAATTATACCCGAAACAATATCAAACGAATCGGAAACCGAAGCCGAAGCCGTCCAGGATATACGGAACGTATAAACAACTTTTGAAAGTTCCGCGGCGTTGTACTTATAGTAAGTATCATAAACCCCAGTGTTTAATGTGAAGTCGTCCCCGTTCGCTAGTTGGTTAAAAAATTTCCTTTCTGTTATTATGAAGCCCATTTCTCAGGATTGAATTTGGCTTGTAATTTACTTAGTTTTTCAATTAGTTGTTGGTTATGATCGTCCGTTCCTTCCCCGAATTTCATTTTTGAAACTAATTTTTTTGTTTCAATTATCGCGCTCCTAAATTCTTTTTTCTGTTCGTCGGTTAAGTCTTCCGCCTTCATTATGGCCTCCAAACTACTATCGATCATTTGATTATTAAGCGTCAACGCCGTAGCGAGTAAATTTTCTATTCCTTTAAAGTCTATCATTTTCCTGGTTCAATAAATTCTTCAATTAAAAAAGTGTCGTAAACTTCGCGTTTTCTGTATGATATAGTTGCGCGGTCTTGTGAAATAATCCACTTAACCGATTCGATCCGAACGTCGTTTCCTTCCTGATCCTTCATGAAGTTAGATTCCAGCATTTCGACAAAGTTACTAAAACCGAAAGGTACGGAAATTTCATTCGCTAAAGAAATCCATTGATTTCGATTTCCACCAGAAACAAACGAACCGTTTTTTAAATAATTGTCGTATAAATATTTCGCGCTTAATTTGTCCCTATGATTTGATTCTAAAATTCGGTAACTAGAATTTTCTAAATTAATTTCCTTTGTTGTTATCAATTTTGGAACCCCCCAAACTTCCTCGGAAACTTTTAACGCCTCTTTAATATGACTATAAGCATCAAGAAACGCCCCCGCGCTAACTCCTGGGATTAGGTTCGCGATTGTTCGAACAACGGAAACTAATCCTCCGATAGCCGTTTCAATGTAGTTTTTCGTTTCCTTATTGTTACCAAGTGCAAATGGAATCGTTTTTCGATCAACCCCCTTTAATAACGAGGCCTTTTTATTTAACTCCGTTTGATGTTTTGTAATTACTGAATAAGAAGTTCCGGCGTAATTAATAAACGTCCATTCGTCCTTTTCATCTTGGACAAATTCAATCATACGTAACGCGTCCAACTCGTCCACATTCGGTTTAAAGTTTTGCGTAAAAGTATCAGGTACTTTAAAAGTTGATGTTGCATTGTTTTGCCAAAATGAATCATTTATCATTGATTCAAAATAAACTTCATCCCCTCTTATTTGAAACTTTGCGTCGAACATGGTTTTACAAATCTGGAAAAATTCGCCCATTATGTAACCAGTAGAACCCGAACCGATCACGCCGGTATCGTCAACCGGTGAATTGAAAGGATTGTTATCTACCTTTTTATTGTTTTCCGGTACGATCATGTATTTATCTAACTCAGGAATGCTGGAATTAAAATTGAATCCTAAAAATTCACAACCCTTTTCCAAGTATTGGCGAAGGGATAAAGCATTTACAAACCTTGGATAAGGCATAAAAATTGCAATCAATTGATTTATTAATTTAACAATTTGGATAACTAAAATCCCCACGTAAATAGCATTGATAACAACCATTAACCCCGCATAAATAGCCGCGTTAACTGATCCGAATAAACCGTTTGCAAGTTTTGAAACAAAATTTGCCGTTGTTTCTGATAGTTTTTGGACCGCTGCCGCAAGGTCAATAGTTGCGGAAACTAAAGCAAAGGACAAAATTACAACCTCGATCGTGTTAAATGGTTTTTGGACCACATACAAAACGCGTTGAAAATCGGAATTTGAGATAAAACCGTCTTGTTTTACCAGTTCCCAGGTTGTCCCGTTCGCCCTTTCCATAAACCCGTCTAACTGGTTAAGCTCCTTAAATGGCAAAGAATATTTCCAAGGTAATTTTAAATCGTTTGGTTTAACTTCCACCATTTCGGAAAAATCCCCGTAACCGTCAAAAGCATTTATTGAACTTGATCCCTCAACAATATTGAATTTCGCCGGTATACCTTGGAAATAACCGTTTTGATCCAACCAAAGTTTTATTTGTTGCGCTGCATCTAAAACACAAGTGAAATTGGTTGTTGAAATATTAGGTTGAACCGACGCGTTGTCATAAGTCATTAAAACCTCAACGTTTCGCCAGTCCTCCGGATTAGTTACTTTTTGCCCGTTTAATTCCAGTTTAAAATAAGCCATTAAAATAAATTTGAGCGTCTATAATGTTTAGTCGTAAAGTTGTTACCCTCTTGGATAGTCTTTTTTAATCCCCCCGTAATTTCGCTTATTCCAATATACGGAACCGGCTTGTTTTTTAACTCAGTTGTTAATTGATCGACTTTTTGTTCCAACGTTGTAAAATCGGAAGTAAAAGTTTGATTAAGTGATCCAGTCGGAGTTTGAACGTAGTTGAACGCGTCGAATGTTCCGTTATTGATATCGTTCAACATTTTATCCCCGTATTTGTTAACGGCTGAATGTTTTACGACAAATTCTTCCCCTTTCTCGTTAATTCTTACAATCTGTTCTTTTCCTTTTACTTTTCCACCCGTTTCGAATGCTGGAAGGTTTTTAAATATATCCGATACGTTCGCCGCAAAACTGCTTAATTGCTCTAAACTTTGCCCCGCTGGATCTGTGGAACCTTGTCGAGCGTTTGAAATAATTAATTCCGCACCAGCTAAACCAAACGCAAGTTGTCTTTGTCTTCGTAAAGATTTACGTCGTTCCCTTTCCAATTCGGATTGGCGTTTCTTTTCCAGTGCTAAACTTCTTTGAGCCTCTTCGCTTCCTCCGGCTGCTAATTGTGTTAATTGGCTTTCGCGATTTTTCGAGTCGTTGATTTCGCGGTCCAGTTCTTCAACTCTTGCTCGGCCTTTTTCTCTGTAAAAGTCTTGCGCCATTTCTAACATTCGGCGGTTTCGTTCTCTTGTTCTTTTTTCTTTGTCCTCTTCGGTTTCCTCCGTTTCTTTCGCTGCCGTCTTTGTTATTTCAACTCCTTTTGTTATTGATTCTTCGGTGTTTTTTAAAATCTCAGCGTTTAAATCTTTGGTTTTTTCCGCTAATTCTTTATTAACATCAACGTTTTGTTTTGTTTCTTTTGTGCTGGTTTTAACAACTTTGTTTTTCTTATTGATTAAACTATTAACAATCGCTAATTGTTTGGCCAGGTCCTCATATCCTTCAACCTCTTCCGCTACTTCGCTTTTTTTCTCTTTTAACCCGTCTATTTCGCTTTGAATCGCTGCAATTCTAGGGTTTATAAAATCAGAAATTCCAGCCGTCGAGGCTGCTTCCGCATCAAGTAAATTCTTTTTAATTCGTATCGATTCGTCAATTATCGCCGTTTCTTCATCCAAAGCTAAACGCCTCGTATCAATTTCCGCTTTTAAATCGTCGCGTAAACTTATTAACCCTTGTTTGCTTAATTTCAATCTATTTTTAAACCTGGCGTTTAAAGTTTGATCGGCTTTTTGTGCTTCGTCCCTTAATTTTTCAAAACTATCAGTAACGCCGTCCGTTGCGTCCGACCAATCCCAAAACAAAGCTATTAATGTTGTAACGCCAGTAATAACTGCGCCTAATATATTCGCTTTTGTTGCGGTGTTTAATGATTTAAAAGCCTTGGTCGCTCCTTTTAATCCACCAGTAAAAGAATTAGTTGCCCATTCCGCTAATTTAGTGGCTTTTTTATGCGCTTTTGTTGCAATATTAGCACGAACAACCGCCGCTTTATAACCTACCCATGCAGCCGCACCAACGGTTAAGATTTTAAAACCTGTTTTTAATGCGCTGAAAAACGATCGAACGTCCCCTTCGTCTATTGTTTCGAAAAATTCTTTTAAATCCCTTAAAAGCGGTTTTAATCCCTCTACAATAACCCTTCCAACGATTTCTTTTACATCCCCGAAAGTATTTGATAATTGAGTGAATCCTGCGTCGGCTTTTGCTGCCGCCTCGGCTGAACCTCCGTATTGTTTATTTAATTCGTCTAAAATCAACGCTTGAGCCTCAGCCAATCGCCCCGACTCGGACAAAGTTTTTATTACTTCTTTTTGCTCCTTACTAAATTGAATTCCCGAACGACTCAACGCGGATAAGTTCGCAACCGGATCGTTTAAAGCCTTTCCCAATTGTATTGATGCGCTTTTTAAATCGCCGTCGAGCCTTGTCGCTAAATCCAAAGCGGCCGTTTGTGTCCTTTTAAAGTTTTCGCCGGTTATATTTGTAAAAGTTAAAAGTTGCGCCGTCGCATCCTTTAAAATTTGCTCATCCCCGAACAAAGTATTTTTTTGTAGTTCGGTTGCCTCGAATTTTAATTGCCTAAGAGATAACCCCGCGGCGTTTCCAGTCGCTTCGATTCCGGCTTTTACTTGTGCAACCGCTTTTTCTTGCTCCCTAAAAGCGTTCACCGATGAATCGATAAAGGATTTAACGCCAGCAATTCCGGCCGTTATACCTAGAAATCCAAGTCCACGCGAAAACATAGACCCAACACGCCCCCAGGCCCTTCCGTAATCTCCAACGCTTCTTTGCGCTCGACCGGTCGCCATTTCTAAATCTCCAACCGCTTTTCGTTGCGCTTTGATTTTTTTTAGTAATAACCCCCCGATTTTCGAATTTTCTCTTTCTTCTTTGCTTAAATTATCGTAAGCCTTTGTAAGCCTGGATAAGTTTTGGCGCATATCTTTAAGGGATCCACTGACAGCGCGATTTTTTTCAATCCTTGCTTTTACCCTTGCTGCCTCTTTTTCTGCTCTTTCTTTATCCCTTTGCGCTTTCCTTTCCTGGAATCGTTCTTCTTTTTTCGCCTCCCTTCTATCGTATTCAGCGTTTTTTCTTTTTTCGGCCCTTATTTTCTCTGCTTCTTTCTCTGCACGTTTTTCTTCGTCTGCAATTTGTTTCGCTAAAATTAAACGTTGCTTTTGAAGTGCTGATTCCGTTTCAATCGCTTTATTCGCTTTGGTCCTGGCTTCGCTTAATTTCTGAACGTCCGCAGCCGTTTCGAGTTTGTTCGCCTTAACTTCATCTTTTAACGCGCTCCCGAATTTACGAATCCCTTTTATTGAGTCGTCAATTTCTTTTTGAATATCCTTAAAAACCTCAATTAACGGTTTCCCGAAATCCGGTTCGAAAAAATCTTTATTACTTATTTTCTTTGCCATATTGCGCCGCTTGTGCTTTCATTTGGTCAACATACGAATAAACTTTATTCGTACTGATTTCGCGTTCTTGAATCTGGAAACCGATGTATTTTTCAATACCGGCGATAAATTCGTGAAGTTTCACCGGTTTAAAATCCCCGCTTTGATAATTTAATTCTAGTTTTTGCTGCTCCCCTTTCAATCGAGCCCTAATAACTGAATTTTTCGTTATCATATAATCTAACTGCAAATTAATAATTTTCTTTTCAATTAGTAGGCGATTAAAAAAATCGTCAGTCATTGCGAAATTTTCGATAAATTCAGCGTCCATTTTTCGCCATAAGTCCGACAAAATAGCCTTCCAAACTTTTCTTTTTTTAAGTTTCTCGACTTCCTCGTTTTCGTAGTCCTGGAAAAGGTACGTTAAATCCCCAGTTTCGCGGATCTTCCAAAAATTAAAAATTGGTAATTCAGAAAGGTTTTTATAATGTTTCATAGTTTATTAACGATGTATTGATACATTTCGACTAGGATTTGATCTTTTACAATATTAAACGAAAAATCGTCCAGTCCTAAAATATCAATTCCGTAATCGTTAAACAAATTAGTTTGTCCTTTATTCGGATTCGCGTCTAAAACAACCCCGTCTTTTACAACCGTAACCGTGAACGATTCGTAAAATTCGCCCGTATCTCGTAAAGTTATATGATCGTATCGTTGTCCTTTCTCCCGTTTTATTTCGACTGTATAATCTGAATAACTACCTAAACTAGCCCCCTCCGAATCGGTTCCGCGTTCGTATAATCTTTCTTGTTGCAATTCAATAATTAATTCCTTTATATTGTCCATATTCAGGATCGCGAAAATAACATCCCCAAAATTAACTCTTGAATATTTTTTAATTTGATCTAATACATCCATAAACAAAAAAAGGGGACCGTTTGAGCCCCCTTTAAAATTAATCAATTAACTATTTTTTTCTAGTCGAAGCCTTTTTTGCTTTCGCTTTAGTTACTTTTTGACCGGTTAAGGCCTCGTAAATAGTAACCAAATTACGAATTCCTAAAGGTTCGAAAGTTGCTTTAAACTGTGGGAAGGTCATTTTTTTAATAACCTCCCTTTTAAATTCAGTTTTGCAATTTCCAACGAAATAAAAACCTTTCGTTTTCGATTCTTTTACACTAACTCCCATTTATTAAGGGATTGTAATTACTACGCTTGGAATCGCTACGAAGTCGTAACCATTTTTCGATGGTGTTAAGCTCAACACATCCCCAGTCGTTTCAGCTGAGAAAGTAAAGGCGTAAACCCCCGCGCTTGATTCAGTAACCGATGAAATTGTAATCGATCCAGGAGTTGGACTAACTTCCTCTAAAGAGAAATCACCCGCAACTAAATCTTCTACCGCGTCCCCGTATGGATCAACTAAAGTCATTGTGAAACCAGTTGTCGAAATTGCCGAAGCCGTTCCACTAACATCTAACAATGAATAAAAATCCTCTAATGGAGAAAATCCGCTATCTAAATCCGAAGCCGCTAAAACTCTAAGGTCTGCATCCTCTTCGATTTGTCTAAAGTTGAAATTTAATTCAATCTTTTCAGAACTCGAATAAGTTGGTTTAACTAATCTGTTAAAATACGAAGCCTCATCAACTAAAATCGGATATAAATCCGTTGTTCCGTCGCATTTCTTATAAATAATATTGTCATCTTTATCGATGATGTAAACCCCGAACTTTACGTTTTCCCAGCTTTTCAACTGCGATAAATAAATAGTCCCCTGTTGGATTGCATGACCGATGAAATTTCTAGTTCCTTTTCTCGTTTCAATAACTCTTCCAGAATCTAAAGTTTCCACTTCTGGATCTGCTCTTTCGTCTGTTACGTTATCTAATTCAACGATAGGATAAAATCTATCTTTTGCGTTTGTTTCGTTAAACTTAGCGATCCAATTCGAAAGCGTTGGCGCGTCTGTTAATGAAATTTTGTTTTTTGTACCGTCTGCCGCGTACTCCGGAACGAAAACCAATCTTTTAGCGATCGCCATCTTTGACGGACAACCCGGTTTTCCTAAATCTACATAATTTGTTGAACAACTCATTTTTGTATTTTAATTTAAATGTTTTTGAATTCGTTTTGAAATTTACAATTCTTTTTTTTAGGTTGTATTTTTAACAACATAAACAATTGAGCGCGTTCGACATTGGAACGTCAATTTCAATTCCGACTCCGGTTAATTGGTTGTCAAAAATAACATCCGAGTTCGTTTGATTGTTTCGTATAACACGAACCGCCCATTTTGAAAATTTTTCAACTCGATATGTTTCATCCTGGGTATAAACCCCGCGTTCCTTTTCTAATTGATCGACAAATTCTTCGCTTAATTCCTCCATACGGTCCAAAACTTCCGTGTAAATTTCAGAAATTGTTTTATCAAAGTGCTCGCACATATCCATAAAGTAAAGCCTTAAAGTTGGCGTTCTTTGGATAATGTCGTTTTTATCGCGATTTTTCACGATGTTTTTAACCTCAAAAAGTATAATTGCTGGATAATTATTTCTTTGATCCGATTCCGTATTCCTTTCGTTATTAATATCAACCGGGTTTCCATAAAAGAAATAAGGGAAATTAGCCGCCCATGTTGTCGCAGCCGTTAAATCTATCGAACTTAAAACCTTAATCGATGTATTTGTAACAACCTCACGAACTAAAACGGATTCACTAAGTACGGTTAAATAATGCCCCGAAGCCACGTCAAAGGTATTCGAAACGTTTAAAAGGTAGATCCCTCCGCCTTCATTAACAACCGAATTAATTGTTCCGGTCCGCTTATCTCGTAATTTTGTCACAACTGAGTCGATCAATTGTTCTTCCGTAGTTCTTGCCATTTTACCAGATCCCTATTTTTGAAAGTTTAGTAACATTCCAAAGATCGAATATTTCATAAGTAATTTCAACCGCACCAGAATAAGTTTTTCCGGTTGCTCCCGTAATATCGAAACTTGTATCGGTAACAATATTTGAAAATGTATATTCGTCGCCCTCAATCGTTACGGTTTCCCCGTCCACCATGTAACGAGTATTCGAAACGTTAAAAGTAAAACTACCCCCGCCGTTATCAACAACCGAAGTTGAGGTTCTTTCTTGTTCGTCGCTATCATTAAGAAATTTAAAACATTCAACGTATAAATCAATCCCGTTATTATAACGTTTTTTTATTAATCTTGATATTTCAGCCATTGAAGCGTTCGCGCTCGCTTGGCTTGCTCCTTTTACCTGGCCTACAATTGAATTTTGAAAGGATTGTTCCCTAACAAAGTTAAACCAGGTAAACAAACGAAGCATTTTTTTAATTCCAATAAAGTAAACAGTTTCGTTTTCCCCGTCTGAATTCTCAACGGTGTAATTGTAACCGTTCAATAAATCCGTCCATTTTTGAAGGGTTGGCGTTGGTAACTCAGCCACAAATTGAATGTAAAGCGTATCGCCCAATAAACAACGGAGAAACTTTTCTTCCGTTTCGTCGATGTAACTTTGCAAATCGTTATCGACGTTATTATTTCGAGTTATTTTTAATGGTCCCGCGCTAAAATCCGCGATTGATATTATCGACATAAATACAATAATAAAAAAAAAGCGGCTACATAGTAACCGCCCTTGAAAATACACACTAAACCCTTATTGGATTATTTTTTGTAATCAGCTAAACCAGCGACTTTTAATTTTGCCGCAGTTTTTACATTAACTACTAATTCCCCGTCTTTGTTTAAAGCTCCTTCCGGGAATCCTTTTTTCTTTCCTTTTGCGCTCGGAGTCATAATAACTTTTTCCGAAACCGCTTTTTCTTTCTTGTTATCCATTTTGAAAACCTTTTAATTTTTTACTAATATAAAAAAAAGAGGGGAATTTCTTCCCCCCTATTTAAAATTATGGTGTTTCAAGTGCTGCTTCTGCAGTTGCGAATGTCCCTTTAACAAAACAAGTTGTATCATTTGTTTCGATTAAAACTTCACCTCTCCATTCAGCTAAAATTGTCATCATGTTTTCGCGGAAGTCGTTCCCGTTTCTTCCCATTTCAACAGTGATTCCGCCTTTTTCTAAAACTAAAGCCTTATTCATCGCACCAACTAAGAAATCCCCTTGAGTGATTGCAGTCGTTTCGATAATTGGTAAACCGTCAATGTTCATCGTTGAACCAGCTTGTAAAACTCTTTGTACGTATCTTTTATCCGTAGATGATACTTTTTCGAATTTTAATCCTGTTACGTCGCTTGGATGCATGATAATTGCTAAGTTCGACGCGTCTTGCTCTGCAATTTTAATTTGGTTAACAGATGCCGCAATAACATCAACTTCATTCGCGTTATCAACTGCATTTGCAAAAGCACCAGCCGCGAAAGTTGTAGCCTGAGTAATTAAACCGTTTAAGTTTGTTCCGGTACCGTCACCCCCTAAAACTTGAGAATCAACTCTAATGAATAAACGAACGATTAATTTGTTTCTGAACCAAGATTCGAACATTGCATCGTCATCTAGCATTTCAGTTGAAACCCTAAAGTATGCAGTTTGTTTTAATAATGAAACCGAAGAAACCTCAAATTCGTTGTCAATTTGGTTTTTCGCCGCTGCCTCAGCCGTACCAGCTGCCGCTCCTTCTTGATTCTTTTCGAATGCCCATTCAACTGTGTTTCCTGAAACTGTTAATTTCGGAATTAAATCGTAAACTCTTGGCGCTCTTTCTGCGATGTTGTTAACTCCTGGAAGTCTTACCGCTTGTGGCATTGTTCCCGTAACCGATCCGGCGAAAGTCATATCACCAACCGCTTTACGCTCAATGTCGAAAGTTACTCTTTTGTTACCTTGTAAGAATTCGCTTCTTGAATCTCCTTTTAAAGATCCTAAAGTCTTTTTAACTGAATCCTCAACCGATTTAACTTGTGAACCAGCCAAAGATCCATCTTGTAATTTTCCAAGAATGATCCCTTGTTGTTTTACTGCGTTTCTTAAAGATTCAACTTCTTTCGCTTTTAAAGCGTCAACCTCTTTTTTAAGGTCCTCAGAAATTCCAGCGTCTTTTTGTGCTGCCTCTTCTAAAGAAACCATTTTTTCTTTTAGTTGGTTTTGCTCCCACGTTAATTTTTCAACGTAGTACTTTTGTAACTCAACTTCGTTCATTTGTGCCAATACTTCTGCACTTTTTAATTCAAATTTCATTGTTTTGATTTTAGATATTCGTGATTTGATTTATCCAGAATAAACGATCTTGTAAATTAGAGTCGTTCGGCTTGCTTTTCTCCAAAGTGTCTTTAATTGACGGCTTTAGGTTAACAAGTGAATTTTGTAACTCTTGAATTTGCTTAAAAGTTAATTCCAGGTTTTGAAGTCTTTCGTCGGTCCCGCTTCCATTTCTCAATGTTTTTTGGAATCGTTCCGACATTTCGTTTAATTTTTCTATTAATTTATTTCGCCCTTCCGCGTCTTTCGAAACATCTAAAACCGGAGTGAATTCGTTCGCCCCAAATGTAACCGCCGAATTTTCCCAAAGTTTAACCTCTGAAATTTCAAAATGACCGTTATTCGAATCGAATCCGGATTTGTCAGCCTCAATAAAATTAATTTTATCCTTTACGTAATTGAATCCGATTGAATGTTCACGTAAAATTCCATCTTGATAATCAAGTAAAGCATCGGTTCCTTTTGTGGACCTTCCCAACTCAGAAACAAAAACAAGCCCTTTTTCATCTTCATAAAGTTCTGTAAACTTTCCGATTTGATGTTCCCAGTCGTGATTTCGTAAATGAGCTATTTTTCTATTTCCCGCCGAATCTGCCCCGCGTTCCTGGATAGACTTTAAAAACGCACCCTTTCGAATTACGTCGTTATCTGAATCCATAACATCAAATGCGGACGCGTAACCCTTAACCCGGCGCGTACTTTCGTCAATGTCATCGATTTTAAATTCAATCGATTTAACTGGATAGTACTTATTTAATTTTGATTCAATACTCATTGTTCGCCAATTTTATAAATTTTCGGTGTTGGTTGTATCGTTTGACTCGTTGTTTTTCTTCAATTCGTCAAATTCCGCCCCTTGTTTCGGTTCGCTCCCGATGTACTCCCGTGCCTCGTTTTGTGACCAAATACCAGATTCGACCAGATCAACCGCAATTCCAGATTGAATCGATTTGTCCGCTTGTAATGCGCTTATGTTTTTAGTTGAATATGTTAGTCTTAATTTGTCCCCGTCTACTAAATCCGGCGTAACGTACATATTTAAACCGTCTTTGATCGTGTCGGCTAATGGAAGAACAGTATCTTCATAAAGTGCTTTTTCTGCCTCCTTTCGGTTGTTGTAAGTGCTCGAGGCCGTATCGTTTAAAAGTTCTGAATCGATCCCGTAAATCGAACAAAGCGTACGTAACGGAATTATCGACATTTCGATTAATTTTAAATCGCTTGGACTCATTCCAATTGAAGTATAATTAACTTTATTACCTCCAAAAGCTATTTTACCAAACTTATCCGGACCTGAATTTCTTTTATTCCATACGCTTTCTACGTCGTCTATTTCTTCATCGGTCAATGGGAAATCAGCGTCGGAAGTTAAAATTCCGCTTGCACCTCTATTTTTTAAAATTGATCCGTTCGCCTCCCAGGAATTGTTTCCTGCTTGGACCACATACCACGCCGCGCGAATCGGGCTCATTCCATACAATCTTTCCTCAAACGTTCCAACCGGATTAACAGTTTTCTGAAAAACCATTTTATCAAACGGAATAAAAGCGTTGGTTATTTCTTCTAATTGATACCCCTTAATAGGATTAATGTAATCACCCGCAACAATGTCGATTTTATCCGCTGGCATTGTTGTAAGTTCCGAAATACCTGGAAATCCTACCGCTTCCGATTTGTACATATACGTATGGCCAAGTAATAAATAATAGGTCGCGTATTCCTCAATTAAACCTTGCCACGTTGTCAGCTTGTTTGGTGCTGATATTAATTCATTCCATTGTGAATCGGTCGTTTCCTCCCAGCCATCACGCGTTTCAACCTCAACTTTCCATTCAATCTTTTTTAAAGCTTTCGTTATTTTGTTAACTATCGCGTAAACATCCGCGTTTTTTGCGTACCCATCTTTTATAATTAGTTCATCGTTTTGGTCGGTCATCCCTAAAATACGATTGAAACCCGAAAGCCTGGAATTTGTAGCCCCTCTATAAAGTGGGTTGTCTGTTTCAACTCCGGTTAACCTTGTTAATGCTTTGACTGCGATTTTCTGGAAAATGTTCATAACTTAACCTATCATTTTTCGACTCCATTCCGCGCAACCGGTTAAACAGTCGGGCGCATCGTCGTTTTTGTTTTTGGATTCTAAACTAAAGCCGGTTAAATCTACATAAAATTTTTGCCACTTGTTTTTATAGTCTTCTGGGAAGTAACAATGAAGAGCGACCCATTGCGCTTGAGTTTTAATTCTTGCTAATTTATTCGCGCTTTGTCTAAACGGTACAATTTTACAACTTTTATATTTTTTCTTTAAAAGTAACTGTTGGACCGCCCTAGCAAATCCACGCCCCCCGTTATTCGATTCGATATAACATTGGTCTGTTTTGTTCTGGATCAACTTCGCAGCCAGTAAAGGCTCGGTTCGCTCCATTGGATCTTGTGTGTAAATTGTATCGATAACGTAAATATTTCCGTCGAACTCTTTAAACCAAATGGCACATAAATAATCTTTTCCTTCGTCTGCCGTATCGACATAACAACGAATTAAACTCGGTTGTTCCCGCCCTTTATCGTCCAATGGAAATTGGTTGTAAGTATTCAACCCGGAATAAAGCGAGTTTTTGAGGTCCATTGGTTCTTGATGGTAATTGGCGCGTAAAATAGTTTCATCCATCATTTTGCGCTTATCTTCATAAGTTTCTAAACTCATTAGCTCCGGACAAAGCATATCCGAACCGTCGAAAACCTCCATTTTTAAAACGTACCAGTTTTCCGGCTCTTCGTCCAGTAAGTAACCGCATAAATCCTTCTTAGCCCAGCGCGTCATGTTTACAATATTCTTTGAACCCTCTTCCAACCTTGATAAATACGTATTTTTGTAAAATTCGATTATGTCTTCAAGTGCTCGATCGTTGAACGCCTCTTTGTAATTCTTTACCGGATCGTCAATAATCCCAATGTTCGCACCAACTCCCGTTATTGTTCCGGTTAATGATGTACCCAAATACGATAATGGTTGCCCTTGGATCGCCCAAAGTTGATAAGAGGCGTCCCCCTTTTTAATCTTAGTAGTTGGAAAAATGTCCGGGTAAACTAATTTTTTAGAATCAATCGAAACCGTATCAATTAAGTTTCGAACCGCTTTTGAAAACCTCCCAGATAATGTTTCGTTGTAACAAACTGTAAATATTTGATTCGTAACATCAACACCAAGGATATAAGCAGCGAATAAGGTTAATGTATATGATTTACCATGACGCGGAGGGATGTTAATCATTAACTTTGAATATGGCGTTCCGTCCGGCTTCAAAAGTTTATCCGAATAGAAGTCCTCCAAAGTTTCACAAATCGTTTTTAAATGTGGCCTAGACTCTTTGTAAAAGTCCGGGTTCATCGCTTTGCAAAAGTTCCAAAAGCTTTTTTTAGCTATGGCCGCTTCAATGTCCTTTATTGGAATGTTAAGAAGGTTCACGGAAACTAATATCGATAAAATATTTTGATTTCGATTCGATTTTCCCTCCATGATATGGGAAATGGTACAACCCGAACCAAATTGTTTTTGGTGCTTTTAGTTTCGAATGATGCCAAACGCCCGCCTTTCTGTTTAAATCCGTGATGGTTTGAAGGTTCATTTGGTCCGCATAACGGTAATTATAAACGTCGAAACTCTTTGTTTTCGGTCTGGACGCGAAAGTTTCCCGGACTGAGTTACGACGATATAAAATTGAAGTGATTCCGAATATCTTGTTCTTTTGATAGTAATCGTCCTGGATTGCTCTTGGATCGATACGATACCAAAACTCGATTTCCTTTTTGAAAAATAAAAACTTTACATTTCTAACCCTGGACCAGAATAAACCATCCGCGTAATGTTTCCCTTTTTGAATCCAGTATCGACCAGGAAGCGGTTTAAACAATCTGTATTGAATAAATCTAAACGTTGCGTATGTTGTGAATGATGATATTATCGCCAGGAATAAAAACGTTGTGATCGATTCCAATTCGGCCGACGGTTTAACATAGCTAAACAGGACTGGGACCCACATTAACAGAATGATTAAAATGATTAGTGATTGTTTTTTCATTTAGTAAAAATACAAAAAAAGCGGAACAAATCGCCCGCCCTATTGAATTACTCCCCTAATTTCTTTTTGATTTCTAACAGTTTCGAAAGATCGTCTTCGGCCAGGTTGTTTAAATCTACGTTATTATTCTGGACCGTCCCGGAAATATTCGTATTGTTTTCGTTGATGTTTTTCAAGTTCCATTCCGAAAATTTACGCTCAATGATCCACGCCCATTTTTGCCATGCTCCCTTTTCGTTTTGGTATTTTTCGAACAAATTAGCCTTCTGATCTCTTAACGCTTTTTTCATAAGGTGACAAAACTTGAGCCCTATTTCTCCTTTTTCTTCGAAGTCGGCTTTCTTCCATCGGATAAAAGTACGTGTTGAAATTTGTTGATCTGGTTCGAGTTCGTCGTTTATTTCGTCGACAAGTTCTTCGTCGGTGAATAAAACCAGGTTATCATTCCAAAGTACCTTTTCAGCCTTTTTAAGGAATTCTTCGTTTAATTTGGTCGGTCTAGCCATAATTACCTAATATAAGCCAATTTAAACCATATCTGTTGATGGTTGTATAAGTTTTTAATATAATCGATAGGTTTATCTCTTAAAGCGAATTTACAACGGCCGTAAAGTTTTTGAATCATTGCGTGTTCAAGTTGTTCTTTGTTGAGTGTTTTCGTTTCGATGCACATTTGATAAATAAACCTTTCTTTTGAATGGTCCGTTGCGAATTGTAGTTGCTCTTTTGCGTATGCTAAAAAGTCGGTCAATTCTCTATCGTGTATTAGATCCATTGGGGTAAATATACGGAAACAGATCAAAACTAAAAAATGTAACCGTAAAACAGTAGTGTTTATTAAGGTTTGAGGCGTTCGCACCTTAACAAAAAGGCGGTTTTGTAACTTGTTAAAGAAACGTTTCGAAAAATGTTACCAGTCAAACGGTAGTATTCATTAGTGGTTTAGTGGGAACATTAGGCCGGTAACAAAATATGGGGTCGATTTCAATTAATACTATACAGTAAAAAAAACAAAATAAAAAAATGTTTTTCTTATCACTACTTCTTTTATACTTTCTGTTCATTATTATTATATTAATTTAATATAGATATGTCTTAAAATATTATGTAACTTAAGTATAAGTTATTGGTTTATAAGTAGTTAAGTGTAACAAAACACAGAACAAAGTTACAGAAATGGGGACAAAACAAAGTAAGTTATGTTACCCTGTAAAAAAAACGACATATGCAAGCGAGTTGCAAAATTTGCAAATCTATCTAAAGTTACAAAAGTATAAGAACTGGAAAAATATAAATTTTACCTATATTGACTAATAGTAACAAAATATGACTTATTTTTGTTCCCATAGGGTCGCAGCTATATTTAAGAAATTTATATAAATTCCCGTTAATGATTGAAACTGCGACTTCATGATTTAACGGGTTTTTTATTTTATGGAAGAAAAAAAGAGTTCAGGAGTAAAAGGAATAACCTGGAGAAAGGACAAGAAAAAATGGATTGTTAGAACAACTATTAATGGAGAAATTAAAAATTTTGGTTGTTATGAGTCATTAAGTAAAGCTAAAAAGGTTTTAAAAAAAGCGACTGGTGATTTACTAATAAAAGTAAAAAAGAAAGATCCCTATCGAATAAGAGAAGTAAAGGAGGCGAAAGAGTATATTAAAAACCAAAGAATTCGAGGAATTAAATATTTAAATAAAAAAGACGTATTCGAAGTGTTTGTAAAACTTCCAGGTGAATTAGATTTTACCGGTTGTTTTTTTAGTTCGTCTGAATCTTTTAAAAAGTACTACTTATTCAAAGAGTATCAATATTTTTTAAAACGCCCCCGACGCGGTATAGAATTTGACCGATCAAATGAATGTTGGATTTCTTTTATAACGATTAAAGGGGAACAAAAAGAAGTTGGAAAATTTAATTACTACTATGATGCCTTGGACGCAACAGTTCAAGCGGAAGTTGAAAACCCAAATTTTGACCGATGATACCCCCCTTATTTTGAATCATTCTAAATAACAAAAAGCCCTTTTTTATTAAAAATAGTTTAGTAGTTTAGCGATATGAACTACACGGAATTAAAAGAAGTGAAAAAAGCGGAGCTGCTTATAAAACTCAAAACGGGAATGCCTGTTAAACGCTTTGCGGTTTATCCGCACAGAAAAGAATTAAAACACGCGTTAAGGTTTGACCCGGAAGCGTTGGAACAGTTACAATATTTAATCGAATCAGTAGAGGAAACAATATGAAAAATCAAGCAATTAAAAACGAAATTGAAAGAAGAATTTCAGACATGAACGAGTTCACACGATCGAGAATTTTAAACCCGAAGCGCGTTGTATTAAGTTCGATTTTAGACGATTTAATAATGGCGATCGACTCCCAGCAAAGGAAGGTTAAAAGGTTGTTTTTATCGTTCCAAGAATTCGGGCGCGATTTTTACATGAAAGACTTAACTTGTAGAGTTTGGAAGGATTGGCAAATAGCAAAAGCCGCGTTAACCAGGTTACAAGAAAGGTATAGAAAAGTTTTAGAAATGTTAATGAGTGTTTAGGATGGTAAAAGATAAATTATTAGTTTGTACGTTTAGCGGCGGAAGAACAAGCGCATTTATGGGGCAGTTTATTAATAGCTATTCAAAATACGATGAATTTGATAAGGTTTTTGTTTTTGCTAATACTGGAAAAGAACGTGAAGAAACATTAAGTTTTATAAACCAATGTAATAAAGAATGGAACTTAAATATTGTTTGGCTTGAAGCGAATGTAATTCACGAAAAAGGAATTGGAACGAATTATAAAATTGTTGATTTTAAAACCGCTTCAAGAAGTGGTGAGCCATTTGAAGAAATGCTTAAAAAATATCCAATACCAACTAACTTTGCAAGTAATTGCACGAGGGAATTAAAACTTGCACCGATTAATAAATATGTAAAATCATTAGGTTATAATGAAGTTTATACAGCTATGGGTATTCGATTTGATGAGCGGCACAGAATGAGCAATACGGCAGAGCAACAAAATATAATTTATCCATTAATTAACGATGTAAAGGTTGATTCAAAATTTATTCGTAATTGGTGGGATAAACAAAGTTTTGATTTACAGTTAAAAGATTACGAGGGTAATTGTGATTTGTGTTTTAAAAAATCAACTAAAAAGCGTTTAACGATAATAAAAGAGAATACAAGCGTTGCAAAATGGTGGGATGATATGGAAACAAAATATGGTTCTGAAGAATTACCCCGTTTTGACCTTAGAAGTAATTTAAGCATAAAACAATTGGTTGATATGGCGCAAAGACCGTTTACAAGTGCAAAAGATTTACACGAATTAAACAAAGAACAATGCAGTTTGTTTGATTTTGAAACTGATTGTTTTTGCAAAGCAAATTAGTATTACGCATAACGGTGAGAATATGGGCTGATTGCCCTTAATAAATAAAACTAAATTATGAGTGTACCAGTATGGTTAAAAGATAAGTGGAAAGAAATGAACGCTGACGGCAATTTGCCTATATACAATGTTAGCGGTATGTTAATAGTGATTGGTTGCAATTACCACACCACTTGGCAAAGCCACAAACAGATGAGATTTGTATTAACAGAAGTAAAAGGAAATAAAGCTCGATTGCAGACAAGAACGAGCCGCAAAGACTTCTGGACTGACTTAAAAGACTTGATATTTATTGATAGCGGATACAACAAGCAAAAAGCACGAGAGTTGCGAAGCGGCATTAATTACCGCTAACACCCTTGTAAACGAGCTTGAGCGACTGCGCCCCCTTTTCGGGGCGTTGCGTTTACAATACTGTTATCAAAGTTTTATATTTAAGGAATGGATAATAAAACCGTTTCTTTTACTTATAAACAATTAATCGGGGTTGTTTCGTTTCTTGTGGCTATTGCTGGCGGTGAATTAGCAATAGGAACAACTCTTTTCGAATCTGAAACGGACCGGAAATTTGTCGGTTTTTTTATTGATAAATCAAACGATTTGATGTTCACCCACACCGACGGGAAAACGTACGTTCCGATAATGGACGACGCGAAAGAGCGTTTTTATATTATTTTAAGTTGTGGCCGGTTGGTTTGGTGTTATTGATAGCCTAATTCTTTTAAAACTCTTTCTGTTACCGCGTCAACTCCTTCGGTTGATCTGGCCAGCATATAAACAAAACCGTTCGATTCGACTTTGTTTTGAAAAATCTTTTGTGCTTGTTGTTGCGTCCCTTTCCCGGTTTTAAGTTCTAAGAAAATAATTTTCCCGTTTCCGATAACGGTTAAGTCGGAAATTCCTTTTCGCATTCCTTTTGCTTTCAGTTCGCGAAGTTTTCCGAAGTCTTTTCTTTCTTCCCCTCCATATTCAACCGCGTAAACAAAAAGGCCCGGGAATTTAATCTCGAGCCTTGATAGTTTATAAAATAGTTTTATTTGGAATTGAGTTTCTTCGTTTTTTCGCATTTAGCGAATTTACGAATTTTATTTGTCATCCTTCCAAGTAAAAATCCCAGTTGTATTACTAGCCGTCCCAGATGTTGTTTTAACTGCAACCGTTAAAGTCTCCCCAGGTAATAAACGCGGAACTATTTCTTTAAGGTCGACATCTTCCGAAAGGTTGGAACCAACCGTAAAACCATCAACAAAAGTTCCACCCGAAACCGTTGTTCCTGCTTCATCAACTACGGCAACCGTTGTGAATTCGCCGTCATATTGATAATTTAAAGTTCCTGAAACCGTCGCACTTTTGTAAAGTTCAACGATTATTCCTTTTGTGTGGTCGTTGTCAACTGATAGCCTCAACGGTTTTATTTTACCTAAATTATAACGATCGTTAAAAATTACGCGTGGCTTTATTGTTAATAAATTTGTTAACGTTGTACCGATTGAAGTTTTTACCGCCTCATGTGCGTGAGTATCGTTTTCAAGTAGTTCGTCACCTTCAAGCATTAACGAAGCGGAAGCCCCTTCAACTGTTAAATTTGTTCCGGTCGCTCCTAATGATGCCGCCGTCCATCCAATCTTGAAATTTGGGTCGCTAATATGGGTTGTATTATAATCGTTGGCCCATTTTTGACGGTGTACTAAAACCCATTCCCCGGTTGACGGGTTGTAAATCGAAAAGTTGATATTTGCAACGCCTAAATATCCAAATTGTATTTTATAAATATTGATTTTTGTCGGATCGAAACCGTCGAAAGGCGAGGAAGAAACGTTCCAATTTGCCTGAACTACATTTGAAGAACTTTTTGTTAATCCCGCCGTTTTTTCGACTATGGTACAAGTTGACGCCCCAGTAACTGAAAAAGTTCCGGTTTTGTCTCCTACTGATTTAGAAATCGCATAACAACGATCGTTTACTTGTTCGAATCTCCATTTTGCGGAAACTGTTCCGTCTGCCTCTAATCCCGCGCGAATTTCTTCCGCTACTGTTTGAACCGTTCCGGCGGTTGTTGTTATTCCTACCGCGTCCCCTCCGAGCGTTACGGTAGTAGTTCCCGCGCCGGTTGCGGTTACTGTAATCAATTGTACTTCCGCTTCCCCCGCGTATTCGTGGATAATTCCAAAATTCGCACCGTCATAACCGAACGCAAGCGTATTAGTTAAATTAAACATTCCCCCAAATTGTAACGATAAAGGAACCCCAGTTGTGAAGGATGCGGTATATTGCGCCTCAATCCCTTGCCCCGCGTGGTAATTCAACGTCGATAACGATCTGATAACGCCGTAACCTCCTAAGCTCGTTCCACTTTGACAACGAAATAAATTTTTATTATTGTCTGCGCTTCCTCCGGTAGCTTCGAAAATTTCAACGTCTTGGTGATTTGCCGGATCTAATTGGTGTTTATTGTCTAATTGGACAACGGGCGTTTTATGCGAAGTTATTTGTTCACCGAACGAACCTTTTAAAATTTCCGAACTAGCTCCCGCCGTACCCGTGGAAGTTATTTTCCATGTTCCAATTTGGTTGAAAAATTCCTCAACGCTCGCGAAAGAGTTTGTTAAATCGACGTCGTTGTATGCGTATTCGCTTCCGTCTGGGAACACTAAATTATCGCCGTTAATTTTTACAACTAAATCAACTAAATTATAACCTTTTATAAAACTTTGGGTTGTGTCCTCATATTTAAGGAGTCCGCCCTGGGTTGAAAATGTCTTTGCCATAATCAATAATAAAAAAAAAGCCCCTTAGTTGTGGGGCCTTTTCGTTAAAATGGTAAATCTTTTGGCTCATTGTTTTGTTTCTTAGGATCTCCAAATATATTAACCCTTTCTTTTATTCCGTGTCCTTTGGATATTACTTTCGATTTCTCAAAGTTTATTTTGTTCTGGGTGCAATATTCCTCCAACGCTTTTAATATTTTATTTTTGGATGGCCTATATTTAAATTGAATATCGTTATCGTTATAATAGCTGGTTAAATCGTCCAAAAAGTCTTTTGAATTTACTTCGTGTTTTTCAATCCATTTCGGTAAAAGCTCCGCTATTAATTCGGTTGAAACGGTCCCATAAACCATTTTGAATTGTTTTTTCCATCCGTCCCCGGATAATTCAGCCGGCTTTAATTTTAATCCACCTTTTAACCATAATTGAATCGATTCGGCGATCAACGTGTCAAAATCGGCCCATTCAATAGAACCCCATCCTTTTGGGAAGTGTTGCCCGTAATGCGCATCTATACCCCCGGCATTTGTGAAAAAGTCGGTAAATTCTAAAGGAATCAATCGACGTTTTATTCCTCCGTCTTTTAGTTCGAACGAATAGTTTGTTTGTAAAATAACTTTTGGTGATTCCTCGACCGGTATGTCGATAACGTCTTTAAATAATTTTTTCAATTTAAAAGATCCGGTTGCAATTTCTTTTAAAAATTCGAAAGGGAAGCTTTTCGGAATGTCCGAAATAGTGAAGACTCTTTCACCGTTCCAGGATTGAAACGCCTTTTCGTCGAATGTCATTTGAGCCCCGTTCGTATTTCCGTATGTTGTTATTTCCTGTAATAAGTTACAAAACACGTTTTTACCAGATCCACCCCCAAATTTAGGATCGATAACCTTTTCAGTTAACACAATAAAATATCCGGTTGTTTCGTCCTTCCATTCATGAGATAAATAACCAAGTATTTTTTTTGTATAATCATTTAACCCGCAAGCCTTTTGCAAGAAATCCGAATACATTCCGGGCTTTGTTGATACTGTATAATCACGGTCCTTTATGTTATCAGCGAAAATAAGTTGGTCGAATTCGTCGTATGATTCAATTTCGATTGATTCGTCGGTAATATGAACAACCCCGTTTTTATAAAGTTTGTAACTATTGAATTTATCGTCCGAAAGGATTAATTCTTTTGTTACGATTTCAAGCCGGTTAATTGTGAAATCGGTTGATTTCTGGAAGAACGATTCCGCAGCGTCTTCGATTTCTGTATAAAGGTCCTCATCTTCTGAATAAATGTAATCTATTAAAACGTCCTGGAATTCTCGAACGCTTTGTTTGTGCATAAATTTACCGTCTTTAATTCTGTAAAGCTGGCCATTTTCCCCCAGGATTCGAAAACCTAATTCATTAGCAACTTTTACTAATTTTGCCCGACTTATTACAATTCCGTCTTGTTTGTTGAATTTCCAAAATTCACCGAAAGGCAAATCCTTATTTAATTTTTCGACAACTTCTTCATATGCTGCTTTCCCTTGCTCCGAAAAGTTTGGCATCGGAGGACTTTTTCTTTCTGCTAATTGTTGAGCCCTTTTTATTTCCGCTACTGAATCAGCGCGACCGAATCCGTTTTCAACTAACCAGCGATAAAGGTCTTTTCCGGTCCATCCGTTAATCGTTTGGATAAGTGAACAAGGCGAATAATTGCAATTTTGTTCTAGTCTTGGATCTGAACTCGTAAAAATGTGATAACTCCTTTTGTCCTTTATAAATGAAGCCGAAACACCTCCCTTTTTATCTGGCCTCGTATAGTGTATAAATTGGGAGTTTGAGCCGTCATATTTCCAGCCGTAGTTTTCGATTATCTTTTCCCCGTCTAAAGAATTATTAAAATCTTCAAATGGATTTGTTGAGTAGTATTTGTCTTCCCTTTGAGTTTTCGAAACTCTTTCCTTTTTTACTTTTTTCTTTTCGTTAATATCCTCAATTATATGTAAAAGGACTGTAACTTCTTGGGAGTCTAAAACCGGGATTTCAACGTCTTTAATTATAGAGTAACCTTCGGACGGAGGCGCAACAATTATCCCCCCTTCCCCTTTCAATTCGATTCCGGCTTCTTTTTCTCCTTCTTTGTATGCTAATTTTTTCGATCTTAAAAGTTCCTGGTCCTCGGATTGACTAAACAAAATGTGATACCCGCCCGACTGCGATTTGTGAACCCTTAATTTATCCCATAATTCCGGGTACATTTCGCGAAGTGCTGAGAACAATTTGTGCTCTACTCCTTCCCAGTGTTTGTTATCAATATCAATTGCAACGGTACGGCGTGAAATTGCCCCCAATACGATAGCGATCCATGACGTTCCGGACGCTTCGTAAATCTCATAAAACTGTGAAACTTTAATTCTATTGTTTTGCCATTTCTTCCAACCGTAGAAAGGCGACTTTTTCGGGAGTGTTTTCGTGTCGGTCACTTCGTCCCGGTCCCGTACTGGGATAACATTAATACCTTGTTCAATTAGTTTCGATGCTTCCTTAATTACTTTCTCGTGTGTCATAGTATCTCATTTAAATTTTTGAAGTGAATTTCGAACTGGCTCAAATACGGCTCAACTTCTTTTAGCTTTGCGAATTTAATATACTTCCCGTCAATATCACAAACTTTTACTTGATGTATAATAATTGCCGGTTTTCCGTCGTGGTATTCAAAACCGTATCGGACAACCTCAAAAAATCCGACTTGCTTCCCGTTTATTTTCATAGTATATCGTTTAAATTCAATTCGATGTCGGTTTGTTTTAAAGTAATTGCGAACTTTTCATTAATCGTTACTTTTGGACCGATTCGCCCGTCGTTTAATTTTCGGACTTCTTTTATAATTAATTCCCCTTTTTTTATTTCG
>WLWH01000721.1_pt1 | contig 26261 bp, 27 predicted proteins | sample 6712741 | NCBI WGS metagenome assembly WLWH01 (sample SAMN12718694, study PRJNA515312) | sponge metagenome | isolation source: marine sponge | host: Mycale hentscheli | place: New Zealand: South Island, Marlborough, Capsize Point | collected 2003-05-01
CGAATGAGTAGACCTGCCCTTCCTGGTCGTTTGGTACGCCTATGCCAAATACACTGAACTGGTCGAGTTCGACAAGGTTTCCGACGTAACCTCCTGATTCAAAACCGGTCTCATTTCCTTCGAGCGTTGCAGATGTGTTCTGGACATTTAGCCTTGAACCGTTGATGGTTATTTCATTGCCTGCATTGATTAGGAGATTTCCCGAGCCACTATATTCGCTGGCGTTAAACAAACGAAAATTACCGCAGTCCAAATCGGCAGTAAGCGGATTACTTAGGCCGGAGGAGTTAATTGTTACAGCACCTGTACCACCGGCTGGGCTTATAGTTACATTCGTTCCTGCTACTATTTGGCTGACACCTCCCACTCCTCCACCGCCGTCGGATATAGCCGTGACTCTTCCGTTTGCGTCAAGAGTAATGTCAGCGCTTGTGTAAGATCCTGCCAGCGCTCCTGCGCCAGTGTATGCACTGTTTTGAAAAGTACCGTCTCCCATTGTCACGCCGTTTGGAAACGACTGGTTTCCTTGCGAAATTGGGAATGACAAAAATTGTGTGCCCCTTGCGCTCGTGAAATGGTTTGCACTATTAAACACAGGTAAGTTCTCTGCGGGTGCTGGGTTGTTAGACATCTTATATATGTAGATAAGATATTTATAAATCACCACACGGAACGGACTCTGCTATCAGAGACTTTTCGAAATCAGAGTCCTCTAAAGACGCATATTTAATTGGCTCTCCTCCATTCTTCCTGTACATATCCCTGCAGTAGTTCACTGCTCCTGCAAATCCGTCTTTAAAGAGTAGTTGCTTCTTTACTGTCTTCCCGTTTATGACGCTGTCAACAAACAGTTGTACCACCTCGTCAAATGTCATGTCGCACTTCTTCGTAATTCCCGCACGTATAGACACCTCCGTCTTAAAGAGATTACGATCTCCTGTCGATATGACTACAGCTCCGGTGTATCCTTTACCATGCAAGATGAGAACTTCATTACCAACAAAATCGATAGCCTCCATTATACTTAACGGATATACTTTATTAAATGAATTTTAGCGCTAAATATATTCCTTGGTTTAATATATAATGGACTCAACTAAACTTCGTGAGTACATAAAAGAGAAACGGCCCGCATTGTCACAGTCTTCTGTAAACACTTACGCCAGCATTTTACGCAGTCTCCACAAGGGGGTATTTGGAACGACCGACTTCGATCCTGCGAACCTTTGTAAAACTGATGTTATCCTTACTTACTTAAAAGATGTACCACCAAGTAAACGGAAGACAAAGTTGAGCGGGCTAGTTATCCTTACTGACGATAAACAATATCGCGACCAGATGATGAGCGATATCAAAGAGTATAAGGACACAATGGCGCTTCACGAGAAGTCTGACGCACAACGAGAAGCCTGGGTTACCGGTGACGACATCAACAAGGTATACAAGGACTTAGAGCAAGACGCAAACATGCTTTTCAAAAAAGAAACGCTTGCTCAGCCAGAGCTCCAAAGGGTACAGAACTACGTGATATTATCACTGTTAGGCGGAATGCACATTCCTGTGAGGAGAAGCAAAGACTATGTAGACTTTAAAGTAAGAAACATCGACGAAGAAAAAGACAACTTCCTTTGCAAAAACCATTTAGTTTTTAACTCTTACAAAACAGCTAAATCGTATGGCCAACAAAGAATAAAAGTAGGAAGAAAGCTACTTAATATAATAAAAAAATGGACCAAAATCATTCCAAATGAATCTGACTTCCTCTTATTTGACACTAACTACAAAGGCTTTGGTGAGGGAAATGGCTCCGTAAAGCTGAATCAACGGCTACAGAAGATTTTTGGAAAGAAAGTAGGAGTAAACGGACTCCGACACAGCTCTCTTACTGAGAAGTTTCTACCGGTAGTGGAGAAACAGAGCGAGATCGAGCAGACAATGAGGGACATGGGGACGAGTCCCGAGATGCTAGATACGTACGTGAAAGCCACTTAGGTGGAGGTGTCTTTCTATACTTCTTTTTACGCTGCTTTTCTGGTGTAACAGACTTCGGCAGCGACACCTTCTTTGAAGCATGAAAAAGCAAATCTGTCCATTCGGCTTCTTCTTCCGCTTCAAACTGTCTTTTCAAATCAGCTCTTACTGTTTCGTCTTCAGTGAAATAAACAGGGCCGTCGGGAGAACCATTGTCGAACCTGTGCTCGAGACCCTTAAGCATGCTCCATGTGGTCGTCTTAACTTGTTCTTTTGTCAAATCAATCTCCATCGTAAACGGTGACAACTGTGATGCCAGCAAAGCTGGGAGATCTTCTGGTCGATAGGGGCAAGGGAACGCCATAATTAGATTGTGGGGGAAGTACCAAATGTGCACAGCGAGTCCGATCTAACGAAAGATCGACTTTGGATCACCTAGCTCAGTAACTTCCGCACAATCTAACGAAGCCTTCTAGAAGCTTTATCGTTAACCAGATTTAGAAGCTTATGTTGTCAAATGCCGTTTCTTTCCCTGAAGTATCTGCAAGGGAATATGCCGATACTGTCCTCTCGAAGAAGTTTGCCTTACTGTCAAGGCTGATGAGCTCCATGAATTCAAAAGGGTTTCCTACTTTATACACTTTGTCATATCCCAACTGCAGAAGCAGCCTATCCGACACGTATCTGATATATTGCGACATCAGTTGTCCGTTCATACCGATCATTCGCACGGGCAGGGCACTTCTCATGAACTCCATTTCGAGTTCGCAAGCTTCCATTACTATGTCGATTGCGTGATTAGATTTTTCACCTTTGCCGTAGAGCAAGACAGCAAACTCCGTGTGCAAAGCTTCGTCCCTTGAGATGAACTCGTTAGAGAGAGTGAGACCGGGCATAAGGCCACGCTTTTTGATCCAATAAATAGAGGCAAATGCGCCTGAAAAGAATATACCCTCGACACATGCAAAGGCAACAAGACGTGTGGCGAAGTCAGCCGATACACTCGTTATCCACCTTTGTGCCCACTCTGCTTTTTTGGCAATTTGAAAATCATATGTCACTGCTTTAAACAGCTTTTCCTTCTGCGCGCCTCCGAAGGTGTCGATGAGTATAGAGTACATTTCGCTGTGAATGTTTTCCATGGCAATTTGAAAACCATAGAACGCACGTGCTTCTGCCAACTGTACTTCTCCCATGAAGCGGACTGCTAAGTTCTCCATTACAATGCCGTCGCTCGCTGCAAAAAACGCAAGAACCTTTAAGATAAAGTCTTTCTCGTTAATTGACAGTAAAGCCCAGTCTTGCAGATCTTTGCTCACGTCCACCTCTTCTGCTCTCCAGAAGCTGTCGACTTGCTTTTTATACATGCTCCATATCTCGTCGTCTTTTATAGGGAATAGCACAAAACGGTCGGGCGAAGGATCAAGAATCATATACTAAAGGTATCTTAAAAAAATTACAACAAATCACTAACATAATTTGATATAGAAGTAAACTCTAATCTGACTCTGTTTTCAGGCGAATATGACGGAGTCCCAGCACTTGGAAACACTGCAATAGAACGATTCGAAATACTCCAGATGTTATTAACCTTGCGATAAGTAAAAAAAAGAAACGGACCAGATCGCCATGGGCTGTTGCTCCTTTCAGTGTTTCTTACAGACAATACACAAACAAGGTCAAACTCACAATAGTTTTCAGCACCAGGCGAAACTCTCAACGAACTGCTATGAACAGGACTGATATTGCACCAACGATTATCTGGATTATTACCAGGCACTGCAACCCTGTATGGTGGTAAAAGGTTCGCTTCTAAACACCATGCATGAGCTAAGGTCAGAAATATCCCTCGGTCTCTGTTGTTCCAGGTTACATATGGCGGTTGATGAACTACTGCAATGGTGTCTGTGTACAAGTTTGTCAAGTCAGCAGTTGCATTCATGAAAGGACCGTTTCTGTCCGCTGCATTAGACGCGCCACCTCTCCATGGTCTGTGACCAAAAAACCAGGGGTTGTAGCCACGAACAAGTTGATCTCTCATGTAAAAGAACTTGCACTCACGAAACTGCTGTCTGCACCATGCAGGTATCTTCTCGATGTTGTTTTGGTATAACGGTCCAAAAGGTATAGGCGGTAGATGTCCGATCTTCGTACTAGTGTAATGAACAAGGCCTCGTCTGAAACCGTTGTGTTGATTAAACCCACTGTAGCTTAAATGATCGATACCTTCCAATGTACTGGGCAGTTGTCCTCTTAATTCTCTTGGCGGCCCATTGACAATAAGAAATCTGTTTTCGCTGGTCTCTGTATCCCAACGGATATCAGGGAAGTTAAAAGAGATAATATCGTCGTCTGGGCGAACACCACCGGGAAACGCAAGCATTCCGTTGATAAAAAAACTATTCAACGAAGGGGGGCTTCCGCCGGCGGTTTCAGGAAGAAGCCTTCTGCGAACTGACTGGATAGGAGTTGAGTCATCGAGTTCAGCGGTCATTGCATCGCGAACATTCGTAACGGCTACAGGGGAGGATATGCCAGGGACAGCCGGAAAAGGGATATGGTTAGCTGGTTGCGGTACAATACCCTGGGCTTCAGCAAGCTCTGCAATCACAGCATCTGTGAAACGGCGACGACAGAGAGGACAATTAAAGTGGCTTGCAAGATACAAACTTATCGCGCAAGACAAGCACACACTATGCGAGTTCGCGCATAAGGTGACGGACAGACTGCGATTGCAGTGACAGACGGAGCATGGAAACATTTTTGTTAAAAATTTGGCGAGGGGCTTTTGTTGGGTTAAATTGTGATTGATTTCTGGAAACAGTGAATTATTTTTCACTTTTTTTGGTATTTTTCCTCTTGTTAAGGTCCTCTTTTTTCCTCTTGTTATCGCAAAAAGAGGACTGAAAGAGAGCTTATGAAGAGGGAAGCGAAAAAAAATGTATCCCTCTTCTTATGTCCTCTTTTCGCTGTTGGCCAGAAAATCCGTATGCGCGCCGATTACATTCCGGTTGGTTAAGATAATTTATAGAAGTAAGCATCGAACGCGGTACGCTGAATAGTCGATGTTGACGCTGGATCGCTCGACGCCATTCCGAATTCAAGTGTAGCTGAAACCCAGTTCTCACCTGCTGGCAAAACAGGGAGCTCAAATTGTGTCTGAAACCCAATTGTGGGCAATTGCGTTTGTGCAAAGCTCTTTGTAATAGTGCCGACCCAACCGCACTGATCACTAGCAGTCGGAGCCACACTTCCATTTAGTTGGACTCGAATTCTGACCGTGATTGTTTCATTGTCAGCAGCCGCTCCAGCCCAAGTAGTGCTGCTACCGCCGATTGCACCACGTATCTCTGCCATATACACGCCTCCTGATTTGTCCTCATATGGGGTTGTGAATGTCGCAGTAACTGCAGTATTATCTTTGGAGCCACCGCTTGCTTGAGCAGCGTCGGTAGCAAAGGTTGCTTTTAATGTAGGTTCGAGTTGGTTAGGGAAGGCTGTTATCTGCGTAGTGCCGTCAGGGTACTCGATTCCAAGTGGAGCAATGTATCCGTTGGCAGGGTCAACTTGGATTTGCCCTACAACTTTTTGCCCTAGTGAACTAGTAATTGACATTGTATATACCTAAATAAGAAAAAAAATCGCTGTGTACTTTATATAAAAAAAAAGTCTTTCTCTTTCGTCCAAGATCTGGCTTAATGGTTCTGCATCACAGTATCAGTCGGTACCACTTTCCATCAGTGGGTTTGCCCTTGGGTTTACCCCTGGTGGATACTAGTACCGTCCATCATAGCTGAGAGCTCTATCGGTCGGGGTTCGATCCCGACTAGGCACCGCGGTGGGAAGCATCTAGTAAAATGGTGGAGCGCCAGGTTCCGGACTATGGCGGGAGGTTCGCCTCTCCGAAGAACTGTTCCGCTGGCCTTACCGTTTATAGGCACATTTCCCCACTTGGGCTGGAACCGAAGCCAGAGCTTGGACACCTCTCTTTTAGAGTTGTTCAAGCACACGTGGTTACCACAGTAATTGGTCTGCCCACCATGCGGGTGAATTTTTTATTGTTCGGAATCGCTCATGTCTCTTTTTGAACAACCTTCTTCTTTCTTCAGCGAAATCCTTGCTATGAGTATCCATATATGTCGGATAGTCTCCCATGCCTTTCGCTCCCACACTCGCAATGACTTTTCCATCTCGGACCACATCTATTTTCTTATCAGATATTTTTGACGGGCGGACTTCTACGCCTAAAGACTTCGCCCGCCGAAGGGTATAATCGCGGATTGTGTAGGTCATATACTTAGCTGTTAGATTTCTTCATTATTCGGTTTGCAATGGCATCGTTCATCGTTGGAATAGGGCCACGAGTATTGCCAAGTGCACGTTGATATTCCAAACTTTCTCTCGAACTCGCCATACCAAATACATTACCGGCGGCAAGGTTGGCATGTTGCCCAGATTGGTCTTTTAGCACAAGGGTGACGACGATATCTGGATCAAGGATTTTAATGGGCGTTCCGTTTCTATCCGTGAAAAAGATAATTACTTCACCAATAGTTCCTGGCATACATTTATTCCAAGCGTACTCAGGAGGTTCTATGGCAAGCAGCCCCCCTAATGATGTCTTCCCAGGTACTGGGTAAAGCACTGTCTGTGGGTTTGTGTAAGTGTTGCGAATAAGGTTGCAATTTACAAAAATAACGCTGTTTGGGTTAACAGCTGGCGTTATGGTCGATAACATGACAACAGACCCAGCAGGGAAAACGCCCGCGGTAATACCGACCGGAGGAAAGGAACTGGACGGGTTTGTTGCGTACGTAGCGCCTGTTGCTTGGAGTGGTGCGCCGATGAGCTTGCCGAAGTTACCTATAGAGAAGTCAGGTCCTACGACTTGCCCTTGTCCAGCCACCAATGCTGGGAACGCTCCGTTCAGGGGGTTTCCTGTTTCTGGGCAGTTGAGAAAGCCATTTGGTGGAGAGCTGTAGCCAGCAGGCAACCCAGCGCCCGAGGTGGCAGGTAGTGCAAATAGATTAACCTGAACTTTGTAAAGGGTAAAGTTTGTTTGGAGCTGGAGAAAGTAGACATATTCGCCAGTCGCTGTATTAATTAGATAGAAATTTTTATCGATACAGAATTGTTGCAAGTATGCATTTATGTCAGCTATTTCGTAAATTCCTTCAGGAATAACAACATTCAAACTAGCACCAACGATTGGAGCGCCGAGGGGTGCACCAGTGACGTCATCAACTAAATCCGGTAGGTTGATTACGAAATTGTTGTTGTCAAGGGTGGTGCTGTTTACGTTTTCCCATGAATAGTACATATAAAGCGTCGACAGGGCAACTTCTGCACCTTCTAACGACCGACCACCCGGCAAAGAGTAAACCAGCCTGTTATTGTCGGTGTCGACAATGTTGTCTCTAGTAAACGTAATCGTATGCATCTTATATCTTAATTAAAGATAAAAAATTTCTAATTGCTTATGTAAACGAGCTGTCGTAAATAGTATATTTGCGGTTGGCATAGGTTCTACGCGGGTGTCTGTGCGTTGCCGATGGTTGCTCTAATCCCTTATTGGCTCCTCCAAAATTCCATCTCGGTTGACTCATTTCACGTGGTTCTCTGCGTCCGCCTAAAGCACTAATGGGGGGATTTCCTCCATCTATATCTCTTGCTGTGTGAAGTCGGTTTCGGAACATGTCTATATTAATGGTTAAGAAAATTAATTGTCGCTAATTTCAAAAGACTCCTCGCTTGTTTCTTCGTCGTCAACAGTACCGTTATCAATAGGGATTTCGCGGTAGTCTCTTAACATGAGATCGTTACCATACTTATACAACGACTCGCCATAAACATCAGAGTTTATAAACCAGGTCCTAATGGAGCGCTCCGAGTGTTCAGGTTTTGCCCTGACCGACATCGGCAAGGCATACCATTGTTTTGATGAGGTAATAAACTGAACAATGTGTGTCAGGAACATATCCTTGTCCGGTAGATACACTTTGTCATCGTCCTTCTTCTCGAAAAGTTGGGCGAAAATACGGTGTGGCATGAAAGACGACTGCAAGTACTCCAAGCTGCGGCGGCGAACTGATGCAGGGATAAACTTTGACATTTTGTAGTTCTCGTCTTTCAGCATCTTTAAATGCCTTAATAGCATATTCATTAGGCTTATTCTCCTGTCCTTCCACCAGGTCCGTTCCTTCAAAGTAGGGTCAAGCGGGTATACGTGTTTTGACTCGTCGACTTTCATCGGATTGGAAGTAAATGTGCTACCGTACAGCAAGTCTACAAAGCGCTCCACGTCCGCGGTGGTGGCTTCTTCTCGAAGGGGCGGTCGTTCGTTGGTTTCCATTCCAAATGTCCCATGCAGTTGGACGTCGCACTTGTCTTTGTATAGTCTTCTTGCCTTAGCGGTGCCGCCTCCTGTAAGATCCTTAACAACATTGTTGTTGATAGGAGAATCTTTGGGAGGTTCTCTCATGATAATAAGTCGCGCTTTGTCTACATTAGCTAAGTCAGGATTGGCGTCGCCAGAGGTCTTCTTCTTTGGGTCCTCAGTAAGAATCGCGTAAGACGCATGATAAAAGTATTCTCCATAACACATCTCCAATGCTTGATTGCAAAGACCTTTGCCGTTTCTGCCAGATCCGTTAAGAATAAAAAAGTGCTCTATTGCGCGTCCGCTAATACCCGATGCAGCAATGACAAAAAAAAGTCTGCGGCACTCTGGGTCTGGGAAGATTTTCGCAAATACCTTTTCCATTAATTCTCTTTCTGTTTCCGCGTCTTCGCCGACCGCTTCATCGTAGAAACGGAAATCGTATTTGCAAGACTTCGTCATCATGTCTGCCTTTTCGGCTGGTCGAAACTGCCATGCGTTTATGTCAAATACCCCATTGTCAAAGCCAATAAGGTCTACATTTAAATCGAATTCCATGTCGTACTTGGCTAATGCCTTTTCTGCAGTTTTTAATACACCCGAACGCCAACCAAAAGAGCTTGTCCGCTGCTGAAATTCGAGCCATGCCTTTCCCAGTTTTGGGTAGGTCTTTGTATTAGTGTCCACACAATACTTTGCAAAATGATTCTGTACCTCCTCACAGAGCGACAAAAATACTCTGACATCGTCAAACACCCACTTCTTTCCGTCCCAGCAGCACCACTCTTTCGATGGCATCATAAATACGTAAGTGTCGGAGTACTTCGCGGTGAGCAACTTTACTGCGCTGTCTTGGTTAAAATACTTCATTTCCTGTATAAGTGCTTCTGCTTTGGATTTGTTAAGTTTCCTCTGCTCAAACTCAATTGGTTTTAAGTTAGTAAGATCGTATCCGCCTGTTATGGGTTTTTGCTCGAACTCAAGTGATATCTCAAACTTCCGTAGTATGAACGACTCCATAAGAGAAATGACTGCCTGAAGACCGCCAGTAAATTCATCAACATTAGACTTAAGCAACTTAATTCCGTCAAACTCGTAAACCAGATTGACATAAGTGCTGTGCAGTTTCGTGGCAACCAAGTCAGGGTGGCTATTGTTAAGAAAGCCAACGATGTCGCCTACTACAATGCTCTCATATTCTTGAAGGTATAACCCCATAAAGCTACCGTCTTTGTTCTGGTGCTTCGACACATCGACACGATACACGTGTTTCTGCAGCGCTGGATTGGCCTTTCGGAAGTGACTGACGATGCTTCTTATTCCTTCCATGAAAGATGCGACAAATGCCGGCGGCTTTGAGGGATAACCGGTTTTGCCTTCTTCTCTCATTGCCAAAACAAAGCCGTTGTATGTACCGTAGAATACTAAGCGAAGGAATAGTTCTTTTGCTTCCTTTCTGCTGACATGGAGACCTGTCATGGTTTGCTGCAAGACTTCTTCGCGGTTACACACATAGTGCGATAGGGCTTCCGGTACTGGGACATTGTTGGTAATACACAGCTGGCAAAGAAGCGCGACTTGTGCGTTTTTTAAATCAATGTCGTAGTACTTAACGGCGAATGTGTTCCTTACTTGCTTTCTGAACGCAGTAAGGCCAAGAGAGTCACTTACGTATGGGCGACCCCAAGCCGTCTTCTTTTTTAGATATTTGACAGGCACCCCACCTAGCTCGTCGTCATACATGCTGACGTAGTCCTCTATCTGCTTCTTTTCATTCTGGAAAAGCTGCTTAGCGAGGTCTGTTGCATATCCTAAATGCCAAGTACTTGATAGAAAGTCAGAGCCGAGAAGCTTAAGAGCGTCTTGCTTATCGAACTCCTCAATAAACTCTAGCTCTGTTAAAGGGTTGGTAGTGCGCGCTATCTGAATCGGGGCCATTCTGATAAAATAAGGTTAGATTGTGATATGACGATCTCTACAAGTGGATTTCTGGACAATTCTCAAAAAAAATTGAACACGAAAAATTGTTCTAAAACTGGTTTACGGAAAATTGATTGTTCTGGAAGGTTTTTTTTTGGAAAATGTCTTTTTGTATGGAAACGATATGGAGAACTGTTCACAATTTTATTATCATGGACTCCGACATCGCTGAACTCCAAATGAAGATTGCTGCTACCCAAGCAGCCCTACTCACACACGAAGTCACAAAGAACCCAGACAAGTATGCGGTTGCACGTGAAGCTTTATGTAATACTGACAAATATAACTTTGCTGCTGTCGCACAGGACATCATTAGCAACCTGTCATCGTCTTCAAAAGAGGTGTTGCTTCCTTACACCAGTGAAGGTCACGAACATTCTGTTGGTCTTGACAGCGATTGCGAAAGCGAAGAAAAGCAGCACCAACCACCTTCTTTAAAGGAGTATTTTGGAGGGCCAAACCCGATAGCAAGAGCAAGGGAACGCAACCTTGTGCCTTCCGAAGTAGTCAACATGCCTGACGACGAAACTGACTCTGTTATATCCGAAAGAGAACAGAAAGAACAAGACAAGCTGTTTGAGCGCATTGTAGTGCCGTCTGTTACTGGCGCAGATGAAAAAGCTGTACAAAAAGCAGTTGCTGAAATGACTAAGCTTCCTGGTTCCATTCGATGGTACAAGTTTACAGCGGTAGTTGCTTTCCGCGACGAGGACTGGCACTCTGACATAGGGGATCATCTAGAAGAGAACGTACAGGAATACTTTGACCAGTATATGGAGAATGGAGGAGTTGTAACCAAGGCTTCCTTTTTAGAAACCGGTGAATTTGGGTCTACCCCGTGATTTTCAGAAAGTTTTCTTGTGGGGGTAGTTGTCCTTTGTCTTTTGTCTTTTGCTACGGACCGTACGTATGGTCCATTCCTGTTCCCACCCGCGCGTAGATGGAAACTTTTTTATTTTTTCTTTAATCTTTCTTAATAAAAATTATATGTATTTATAGTATATACGATGGCAGGCAATGCATTAACCCCCCTTCTTTCAAGAGAAGAGTACAGGCAGATCTATCTCCACGAGCTCGGTATGCGAGCGAAACTTGACGAGTACAACCTCCAGGCTAATATAGCTTGGAGCATGACCGGCGATACAGAACAGGAAGCACAACTCCAGGCGACGCTAATGCAGATGAACAAGTCGCAAGTCGACGCAGAAGCTCAACAGTACATACGTGCTTTAGTCGTTCCACAAGACTTCCAATGGGTGTACTCCCGCTTAAACTTGGACATGAAGAAATGGATTATTCTGAACTATGTAAAACTTGCGGAGGTGCTTACGAAGCAAGGCCAACGCCCTGCACCAGGAGCATTGTTTCTGGCGACTTTAGAGAGTATGTTCCAGTTCTTTAACAGCAGCAGCGCTGCGTCGATGGCAGACTATTACACCGCTCAGCTGAATACGACTCAAAGACAAGCAGCACCACAGGGATCCGCCGCAGACGGAGCACGAAATTTAATTGTTCAGGCCCCCGTAAGCACAGAGGTACCAGCAAGTGATTTTGGACGTAGTATCCTAAGACCTTTCTCTCGCAATCCAGATGACAGCCGTCTTACACAGGAACAGGCAATGAAACTTTCCGAGATAATAAGAGGTATTCCTACCGATGAAGAACATGTTGATGCAGTGAGCTCTAAACCATCAAAGTTTTCAGGCAGAAACCCAGCTAGGAGAAGAAACAGCGAAATCCTCAGCCAGTCGACGGAATCTGACAGTATGCCAAGTCTGGAATACGATTACTCTAGTGGCAGAAGAAGCTCGAACGCAACAAGAATTTCCCACTCCGACGGCTCACAGGAATACGTATCCGACAAAGGTTCGAGGGCATCGAAGCATTCGCGAATTTCTAACGGTACAAGAATAATTCATTCCGATGGAAGTAAAGAAACTATATCAGACAAAGGTAGCGGTAAATCTACCGCTTCGCGCAGAGAACCGGACGGTTCCGTCATAGACCTTGTTTCTGATTCAGACACATCAGGATCGTCTGACGAAACACTCGCATCAGATACCACCTACTCAGGATTCAGCAGTATGAGTGAATCGGGTAGAAGCAAGTCGGGTAGAAGCAAATCGACAAAATCTACCAAACCGCCACCTCCACCAGTTAGGCCACCACCACCTAACTACCCTAACCCTAACCGTACTTTCAACCAACAAATTAATGACAGAAGGAAGCAAATTGCACCAGAAAGTGACACAGAAAGTGGTTCATCTTCTTTTACCTTTTCTTCTAAAAAGTCTGATCCCGGTACATGGGCAGACCAAGCGGGTAAAGCGTTTCAAAAAGCTCATACCGAGAACTCGAGCACAGCAGACAGGGACGACGCCTTTAAAAAAGTATACGACACTTATGTAAGAGGAGCTCCTAACTGGAAAGAAAAGAAAGATGCCGTAGACAGGATTCGTGATCTTGGAGGCATACATGGAATCAGGATTTCTACTGCGAAAAACAGGGAGGGAATCTTTGGTGGAAGAATTAGCGTAGACGAGAAAAGAAAGAAAAAATCAACACGTAAGTACTTGTCAGGCGCAGGAGCAATGTCTCATGGTCCTGTACCAGCAGACCATGGTTGGCAGGCATTCGGCAAATATATGCTAGCGCGATCAGACCTTGAGAACGGCGGGGTCTTTCATATGCGATACAAGAACGGACAGAAGATCCAAGCTCTGCCGCAAAAAATACTCGGTTCCGGTGTTAAGCAAGTGTTGTCAAAAATTGCAGACAACAAAGCGCCAGACTACGACGACATAAAGAAACTATCGAATCAAGAAAAGGAATACGTGCAGTCATTGCTTGCCAAGGCGTCGCTCGACCCAACTCAATTCAAGCAGTCAAAGAAGTCAGCAGAGCAATCAAACAGCCATAGATTTAATATTTTAAAAGGCCAAATCGTGGCAGGTAATGACAGTCCTGAGCTTATAAAAGAATTTAAACATGTCTTGATGAGAATGAAACAAGCAAAAGAGTTGCCTCCTAACGAGGTTAATGAAATACTCATGGAATTGTCTGGTCTAGGTCACTAATGTCTGCTAGTATATCTCGGAATATTTCCTCTTCGTCAGAGTGTTGCTCAGAAGAAACATAATAAAGCGGACCTTCTTGCTCTGCAAGAGGGGCAACAGTCCCAACCACAGACCTCTGTAAGGTAGGAACTTTCGGCACCTCCACCCACTCTCCGCCAATCCGTACATACCGATTGATATGGTCGATGCAGAAGTTGCGATAGAATGGGTGCCCGTGTTGGACGCCATGCGCATTAAGCCATTCTTGTACGTATCCACAGTCATCAAGTTTTGGTCGCAGAGAGGTGTCCCAGGGATCCCCCGCGATACATGGCTTTGTGCAATGCATATCTCTGCAAAGTGGACGGCCTCTGTTGCAGCATGCCGCAACCTGTTCCGATATGTCCGCTGTCGTTGTGTCGAGGTCCTTGATAAGGTCTTCTGCGGCGGATATGATTTGGAAGACATGTTGGCGCTTTACTGGTATCATAAGACTAGGGTGATATATATAGTTGTCCATAATAAGATTATGAACAGCTCAAAAAAAGAGTGGCAAAAGTTTTGCGGAAATTTTCCATACGATTGCCAAACTGGTTAACGGCATGCTGGTTAACAAAGAAGCTTCTGGAAGGTTCGGTATGCGGTCCGTACATTTTCCATTTCTGCATTCTCCTCACAATTTAATGATATGGATCGCTTTGAGGCATTACGCAAAAAGGCGAAGCTTTGTCTTGACGAAATATTCGTAACTCCCTTAGTAAAGGACCAAGGAACACAGACAGAAGAAATTGCTGATGACGACCTCAAATCGATTCTTCGGAAACGAAAGGCAGAATTCTGGGACATATTCGATGAAATACTTAACGGAGAGAACACCATCTTCAGTCGTCACGTTACCGTTGTTCCAGGCAAAGGCTTCAAACGACCAGAAGGTGGAGCTAGTTCCGTTAGCGATGTATCGGACGACAACGAACCCGTCGTTTCAGAGGAAGATTCAGTGTCCCCATGCGCTAAATCTCCTGAGTTTTCCACCGCTGCGTCAAGCAAAGTTGAAACAAGTGTCCGTCTCAAGCTCATGCGCGAGCTTGCAGAAAAGCGAAATCTGCAAGTATACGACGCAGCTTCCCTTGATACCCTCTTCCATGGCCAGACAAACGAACAGCTTATAGAGCAGATTGACACGTGCACTCCTCCTGCCCCGGCTTTCTGTTACACGATGCACTTTGAGCAGTTGATGGATTTTGGAAAGATAGAGCCAGGTGCATATGCGGCACTCAATAAAGAAATGAAACAAAAATATGTAGCCGGTATCATGGACGAGCTGTTTAAGCTAATGAAACAACATGACAGCAAACCAGCTAGTTTGCGGGCAATAGCAAGTGCTTACAATGTCAGTTATGACCATATTTATGACGTGTGGAGGGGAAGAAGTTCAAACCCATATTTAACTGTCGAGCGTCCTGCCCACCTGCATAACCTCCGTTAAACCTTTTCGATATCGTTTGGAAGGGTCTTCTTCGTAGTCTATAATAAACGGGGAGAACTTTTCATTTGTAGCGTCTTGGTAGAGCTTAAGTAATGTTTCTTTGTCCACTCCTAGTCCACCTTCACTCAATATCATATTTACTTCCCTGTGCCCACTTAACTTAAGAAGAACAAGGTAACTGCAGTTATTACGTATAATTTTTGGTATTGCGAAGTAGGATTGAGATAGATAAATAACTGAGCAGTTTAGCTTTCGAGCTCGAATATAGTAGTTCTTAATTCTCTCTTGGTTCTTCTCTAGCACTATATCGTCGAAGACCACCAAGTGGTTGTAATCTTTGTCCATCTTGTCAAGAATAGGAGTGTTGTTGAGACCTTCTACAATCTGAATGTCGTCGCACTTCTTTTTTAGAAACCTGTACAGAGGCTCGTCTTTGTTCCTTGTAATGATCGTAATGTCGTTAAAGGTTCCTTTTCCCTGGCAGAACATCGATATTACGTTCACCAAAAAATTTGTTTTGCCTGATCCGGACGGTGCAACGACGCACATTCGCATGGGCAGTTTCAAGTTGTGTATGTGAAAGTTAGGGTTTTCAGCATTGTCTAACATGTTCTTCGGTATCTTCTCGTACATATTTTGTATCGACGATGTCTGCTTCTTTGCTTTACTGGGAGCCTTACTTGACTCTAGCTCTGCTCGGTCTATCCCGCTACCGTCCATGATTGCCTTTAAATATGCGTCCATTATAAATTAACGTTAGAAATAATTTCGACGATTAAACTATATGTCAACGCCACTAACGCCACAGTCGCCTTTTACAAACCAAGCGCCATACTATCCTTATGGCGGACAAGTATTTAACACCACTAACTACGTGCAGAAACTAACTGTTGCCCCTGTTGCTTTGACTGGCGGCGACAGGGTTAATTTCCTTGATCGTCGTCCGTTTGGGGTAAGGCGGAGAGGACCGGGATACGACAAAAGAGGTGGATTTAAGTAAAACCTCTTGTAATGGTATATGGTGTGGTCACCGGAAACAGAAGACTTGCTGGAGCGACTGCGCGTCAACTGTGTAAATTTAAGCGAGTATCACAGACTTCGTTATTACCACTTTAAGAGTTGGAACAAGTACTTTAGAATACCTATGTTAGTGTTAGCTAGTCTGAATAGCACAGCCAGTGTGGGACTACAACGAGTAGGAGTAGAGCAAGGAATAGTAAGTGGTATAACGTGTGTAATAGGCATGATAATGGGAATAATAACCGCGGTAGAGCTTTATCTTGATATAAAGAGCAGCATGGACAAGGAGATGTCACAGAGCAAAGAGTACTATACGCTTGCCACAGACATATATAGAATGCTGCGACTCCAGCCAGAAGAAAGAGGAGAGGAAGGTCTGTCATATTTGGGAAAAAAGTTTGCTAATTATACGAAGTTGAAAGAACAGTCCGACTTAATGAAAAGAAAAATGAAACACGACATGATGGCAGCCATTCCCCACGGAACAAAAGAAAGTCCAACACCTTCTGTAGAAGACTTGGAAGAAGAGATTTACGGAAAATTCAAAAAGACCTACTCGATGTTCTTTGGGAAATCAAGGCATAATAAAAACGACCTCTATATAGAAACGGTGCTAGATTCTCCGGAAAGAGGAAAGGACATTGAAAGAGGTCTATCGGTCGAGCACAGCTCTGGTTAACTGCTAGATAGTAACAATAACTAGAACCCAACCAGACATGCACGACAAGTATGCCAGTTCGATTCCCATGAGGCTGTCCCCTGAAAGGCGAATATTATTTTTTGCTTAATTTGCTAATTTAATTTCTTTAGCAATTACATATGAAGCTCGACGATTTAACTATACCAAAACTGAAGGATCTGTGCAGACAACACAAAGTGAAAGGTTTCTCCACTCTCGGCAAAGACGCTTTAGTAAAGTTGATACGGAAAAATGTGAAAGGAAGGGTTGGAATGAGTGACGGCGCACCAGTTATAAAAGGAAAGGGAGACTTTACACCACACATGATGTACGACCCAAAAACTGGAAAGGGCAAAAAGGCAAAAGTCGAAAGCGACCATCTTGCGATGAAAAAAAAAGGATTTGTTCATTCCAAGCCAGGCAACGTGTCCGGAGGTGGCGATTTAGCTGTAGCGCAAGGCACAGGCGATAGTAAAGGTGAGGTTAGTGACAGACTCCGCCATCTTGTAGACAAGTTAAAAGGAGGAAGCATTCAAGGAGAGGGAAGGTGTTGGGAGGGATACAAGCCGACACCAGGAAAGAAACCTTACAGTAAAGGATCATGTATGAAAGGCAAAGGCGACGATGACGAGTATGACGCGGATACAGAAAAAGAGGATCCCATCGATTGGGACGACATTAAATGGGGATCATTTACGGAGCAACTGAAGCGGTACAACGCAACCCACCAGAAGAAGTTCAGCGGAGATAAAGCCCTTTGCGACTTTGCAAATATGATACTTAGCAACAAGTCAAAATACTCCACAACTACAAAGAGAAGGGCGTCGTTTTACCTTAACGTTTTAGCAAAAAAGAAGTGTTCATAGAAATATCTCTGCCAATATTATAAGATGAATCGATACGTGCAAGCACCTATATCAAGACTGCCATCTGGAGACTTGAGCTCTTCCGGCATGAGTTTTATGCAAGGAGGAGGCGCTCCATATGGGAGCAATCCAGCAACATGGTCGCCAACGCCTGTTAGCGGGGGCACTATTGTCCGCCGTGGGGACGGGTCAACTTACGATGTGGGTAACTTTAATGTTCGATCCCACCGTCGCATTCGTGGGTCAGGATCATACGGAGGAAACGCAGGTGGTGTTCGAATGGGTATTTATCCCCCTGGCAACTTTGTCTAATTTAATGATATACAATGGACGACAGCAGATTTCGACACCATGCTTTGGCTACCCGCCGATACTTTCCACACTCAGGAGAAGACTATGGATCCGTCAACAAAACACACGAAGACACTAACATTTTAGGAGGAACTACCTATGCAGAGAGGCAGCGTCACCGGTCGGCACATAATTTGAAAAAGTTTAGTCGTTTTATGATGAAACCTCGCGAACACAATCACAAGTCTGGACCAGGGCAAGAGCTCGGTACAATCACTGAAACTGCATTGATGTTAGGGGCTGGACGGGACTTATTTAAGGACTTCGGCAAGAAGAAGACATACACGAAAAGCCTTCCTTGCTTTTTTATGACCGAAGGCGAACGCAGAAAGCATCACTGTACGCCACATCGGTATTAAAAATATGTAAGGTGGATTTATATGAACGATTTAAAGGAAGAGGAAATCAACCGTAGCGTCGACACCTACAGCACCGAGCAAACAAGGCTTTTTAAAGCTATGAAGGACGCAAAACACGTGTCTGACGAGAAGCCCCTTAAGCTCCAGCTCTCCTGTGTGAACAGCATATTGACGCAGCTCTTGCGTCTTAGGACTTTAAGAAGAATTGAACAGGAAAAAGTAGTTTAACAAAAATATAGCCCATTGGTATAGAAATGGTTTATATTTACAAGCCCATGGCAAGAGGAGCCGCCACTTTAGTTAATAGAGATTCAAAGGTTATTGGAGCAGGCTCCGTCGGCACAAAGCATCTTGACACACCCGTCTCGATGGACACTTTAGACAAATCTACCCGAAACCCACTATCTGGGGCCCTTCAGCACAAAATCGATAAGCTAGAGGTCAACCAAGCAATAGAGAAAAAGAAAAAGAAAGAGCGAGCAAAAGCGATTCATTTTGAGTTGTAAGGAAAAATTCTTTTCTTCGTCCAGGATATAGCAATGAGCGGCGATTCTATGATCTACGACATGTCCCAGATGACCGAGGGTTCTCCTCAGGTGTTTGTAAAGCGCGATTGGTTGAACCTTCAAGACCAAAACAACGGAAATTATTTGGGAAACCAAATGGTTCTTGACACGTCCCAGCTGGCCAATTCTAACAAGTACATGGCTTACAGAGAGGCTTACTTTGCTGTACCTCTTCTTCTTACTGCCACTAACGCTAGCGGTGCTGGTAACGGTCTTATGGCTAATACACAAGTGTCAGGAAATTCCTGTGACCGCGCATTTGGTCTCAAGTCGTGGTTCGGTAGTTTGATCCACTCGATGAGTCTGGATTACGCTGGCACCACCATTATCCAGACCACTCCTTTGTGCAGTATGTGGAACCAGTTTGGACTCGTCACCACAATGTCGCTTCAGGACGTTAAAACCAACGGAGCTTCCATCGGTTTTTTCCCAGACACGAGTGACTCGTGGACCTACACTGCAGGCGATTCAGCAAACGGTCCTGGTGTGACAAACAATTGTAATGCTCTTGGGCAACAACAGCTCTCCGGTGTGTTTGGAAAAGGTGCCGTCAGCAACGAAGGGTGGGCAGAACGTAGTAAAATTTTTGCCTTTGCGCTTGACGGAGAACCAGGTTACGGATTTACCTCATATCAGACATTGCTGACTGCCGCCTCTGCACAACTTATGCGCATTGGCACAGTCATTGGCTCAACCGTTAATAATGCAGTTCCGCCAGTAACGAACAGAAAAGCAGGTATTTGGCAAGCTCAACAAATGGCGATTATTCGATTGAAAGACATTCACCCTTTCTTTAGCCAAGTGCCACTCCTTAAAGGTGTTTTCATGCGACTGACCCTTAATCTTAACCAGCCTTCTGTCCAAATTTCAAACCCCGTTGGTACTGGTAATATCGTTTTGTCGAGCATGACGAACCCATTGGGCGGTGTCAACCCGCTCATGATCAGTGCTACAACAGGAGCCACCACTTCATTGGTTACCCCCGGAGCAGGAACTGGTGATATTATTGCTGTGCCGGGAGGAAGTGAAGCTTTGTTAACAACTGGTCTGGTGACTACAAGCGCGACCGTCTCTCTTGCGGTAGGAGCGGTGTGCTTGAACTCGTCGCAGAGAGCATCACAACCAGCCATAGTCGACGGGGATATTGGTCGCTCAGTCTTCTTGTATGTCCCGGCGTACACCTTCAATCCCACGTTCGAAGAGGCATATCTCGCATCACCTACCAAAACGATTGTCTACACCGATATTTACCAATTTACTACCCCTTTAATATCCGCAACTTCTTCCTTTAACCAGTTGATTACGAACGGTATTGCTAATATTAAGTCAGTCCTGGTGTTGCCATTTTTCGATAAAATTGCCCCTGATGGCTTGGGAGCAGCAACTCAAGCTCCTCCTTACCAAAGTCCATTCGACCCTGCAGGCTGCGGACCTACGTCTCCACTTTGCCACATGTCTAACTTCAATGTCGTCGTTGCTGGCCAAAACGAAATTTACAACACTCAACAGTATACTTTTGAGCAGTACATGAACCAATTGCAGGGTTGCAACGCCGTCAACGCCAACTTGATTGATGGTTTGACATCGGGTCTTGTGAGTCAATACGACTTTTTGCAATCTTACTGCTACTACTACGTCAACACTAGCAGGGGTCTTCCCGTCGACGAAGCTGTTCCCAAGTCGGTGTCGATCCAAGGTTCTAACCAATCTACACGTGGTATCAAGTTAGTAGTGTTCATTGAATATGGTGTGCAGGTCAGTGTCGATGTCCTTACAGGCAGCCGTGTTTAGATAAAATATTTAGAAAGTATATATGAAGTCCTTAAGGCAATATGCTCCACGCCGTTTAAAAGGAGGACAATTTAATATTGATTTTAAGCCTCCTTCGGAAGAGGAATTAGAGGATATGGAGATGCAGAACGAATACGATGCATACCAACAAAGAGTAAAAATAGCTCGCAATGAGAAAGAAAAAAAGATACCAACGGCAATTCCTGAGGAAGAGGATATTACCGACGAACAGAAGGCTTACCTGCAAAATGCCGTAAATGCATACGGTGAAAACTTGAATAAGACGTTTAAAGATGCTTTTACTGTAGACCAGGCGAAGTTAGACGAGCTGAATAGTGTTAACGACGCATTGATTGAAATAAGAAAAACTCACGACCCGTGCGGCACAGCAGGAAGGGTGAAAAGAATGAATGACTATCACGACAATGGCGACTTGCCATCTAAGATGTTTCACGACTTGTTTGACTACTCTATTGGGTCTGTTCTTGAAGCGGGTTCTGAGCTGGTGTCAGCACCTCTGTCTGTTATCCCCCCAGCAAAGAACGCCGCAAAAAAAGGTCTTAAAAGTTCAGTCGTAGATGGAGTAGGAGGTTTAGATGACATTCGAACTCCAAACCTGTGCATTCATGACCGTAACGCACAGTTTGGTTATAGGTTAGCTAAGCGCGGTGAGGTAGATCCGGTTACAGGGCAGCGAAGAGGAGACTCAGAGTGGTACAAATTTCAAGGCAAGAAGAATTACACTGGCCAAAAAGAAGCAGACGGACTTATTGACCAAGGAAGGAATAAGGCATTTAAAGACGCAGAAAAATCTGGAAGAAAAAAAGCGGAAGCAGCACTAGCCCAACCGACAAAAAAAAGCAATGATAAAGATGAAGATTATGATAGTGAAGACGACGCTGACTACGAAGAGTCAGACGAAAAAGACGAAGAAATTGAAAGACTTAAAGCATTGTTAGCATTGGAAAGATCAAAGTAAGTCATCTATTATATTATACAGACCACCGGTAGAGCTCACTGCTGCGCACGTACAGCACAGTGTCATGTGTTTTGTTTCCTTATGTTTAGTGACGTCACAGGCAGTACAATAAGTAGTCGGACACATGTGGCAATACGTTCCTCCTCGAACACGAGAGTTACAGGAAAAGCAGAAGTGAAGGGGACACAGGTTACTGTTATTGTCTTTGACGCATTTCTTGTGATACACCTTTGGGCATTTTGACGAGCTGCAAATAAATGCTTCACTTAATTGAACTACTTCCTTACAGCCAAAGCAGCGCCTTTCAATGGACTTGTTGTTTTTTGCATACTCATCAAAGTATGCAGCAAACGCGGAATCGTCTTCGTCAGGTACTGGAAATTCCTTTTGAAGCCAGTTAGCGAGACTATCTCTTTCGATCTGTTCCCACCTATCGCGAGTGTGTTGGTCAACGGTAACTCGTTTTACTTCAGTCGCCTTTTCCCGCGACTTCTGAATACGTGACGATCTCTTTAATGGCTTCTTTATGGGGAAGCTGCTTAGCGGGCCCTTCATAATATTCACTACTATGTATTGATTTGTAAGCCCTGGGCTTCGTCGGACGAAGGCGAGAAGGACCAACGTATTGTTCTGGAAGGTTCATCGTCCAATGTCCTGAAAAGTCATGAACATCTGATGTCTCTGTTTTCTTCATTTCTACACTATGCTCATAAAATAAATATGGATTTGAACGGGTCAAAGATTGTACAAGTAGTAGCGGCTAACTACAACATGGAAGCAACTGACGACTACCAATACTTCGTCGTGCCATTCGGGCTCAACATAACAAACGAGGACCAAGTAGAGTACTATTGGATTCACTCGAATGCGTTATTTATCAAGCTAAATGTCGACTTTGTTCAAGACTGTGCCTATTATGGTTGCGAGGTGATCCATAACAAAGGCCAAGTAATCGAGGTCAGCGCTTTCGACACTATTCACAGTCGCAAGCCAAGTCTTGCAGACATGCCTAATGAAATAGATATCGTGGAGAAAACGACTGATCATCTCATGAGGATCTACAACTCTGTCAAAAGAGGAAAGCCCACTGTAAGGGTTCCAGGAGACTTCCCGCACTGGGACAAGATTGCCTCCGATATCTTCGAATGTGTAACAGAGTTCATACCGTTCTTTCATGCTTGGACTAGGAACGAAGGAGATGTCTTCACTAAGTTCGCGGAACGTCATTTATAATCTACGTCTACAGGAATCTTCATGCCGTTTCCTTTAAAATTAGTATCGATTGTTTCTGGATCAGGAAACATTTCTGGCATTTGACCTTTTCGCTTTTCTGGGTCTTTCGACAAGAAGAAATGTTTTAAGATAAATTCGTTTTTTTTGTAGTTGTTGCTCTTGTTTAAGTCGTCAAACATTTCTAAAAAATGTAGTGTATCTATTCCTAAGTCGTTCGTGACATTTTTTTTGTCGTTAATAAAATGTGCATAGGCTAACTGGTACCAGCCGCAAGCTTGATTCATAAGCGACTGTATGTCTTTCGTAGGGTAGTTAAGTTTAGTGCCAGGAAAATTACTTTCTACTGCTTTTTTGACGTCTTTTGGAGGCGGCGCGCCGTATGAGTCAAAATACATTGCTTGGGGTTTTCTTGCGCTGTTCCCCGTGGAGCTGACTTGAAACCCAGTCCAGTGTGATCCTGTATTTTGCTTACCGCTTTCCATTTCCGCATCATCAAGGTTTACGATGTAGTATTTGTTAGGCTTAATGGTACGTGGCAGATCGTCTTTGAATCCTACAAACTCGAGTGGAATGTTCATTTTGCCTGCCAAATTTTCAAGGTCTGTGTTGGTTAACATTATATAATTGCTAAAGATAATTTTAACTTTAAATTAATACATCGTCGTAAACATTCCTTTTGGTTGGTAGTTTACAGGCATCTGCTTAAACATGCTCCATCTCGCTGCACCGGCTTGAGAGCGCATTGCGGGGTTTGATGGTGCGAGGAGGTTACCACCAGCGCCTATATTCGTGGGTGCCGCCAGTCTAGCCCCAATAGAACCGCCTCTCATTCCTGGTTGCCCATACGTTAGGCCATTACCGTATACTAAACCATTTCCACGGATTTTCTCGTTGTATTTTTCGATGGCAGCAGATCGCTTCTCTATTCGCTCGGGGTTTTTTGGACACTTCGTAAGGTAGCTTGCGGCTTTTGATGCTAATTCTCTGGCTGAATCTGCTCTTAGCACTTTCTTCCCTCTCTCCGTGCTTCCGCACTTGTTTGGAACACCCTTCGTAGACCATGCAAGAGGATCCTTTAAAATTTCGGGCGGACCATCATTTGGCATTTGTGAAGGGCCGGGAAGTACCCTCGGAGCCTTCTGTGGCGCTGCCCTCGGAGCCTTCTGCGGCGCTGCCTTTTTTGCCTTTGGTGCCTTTGGTGCCGCGTCGGCCGCCTCCCGCGCCCTGCGCGCTGCCTGTCTCTTTTCGCGGTCTGTTTGTGCCAGAGGTCCACCTCTCCTTTTCTTACCTTGCCCGTAGACAAGCCCGAATCCTTCTTTCTTGTCTGCCTCGTCAAGTTCGTGTTCTATTTTTCTATCGGCTGTGTCCATACCGTGCTTAAAATGTTTCTTGAAGGATTCGTTCAATCGTTTGCCGGTTGCGCCTAAACCCCAGTCGTTTCTGTACAGGCTAAATTTACCGCCTTCCATATCCCTTGCCATACCTTCGCGGTCTTCCATACCCATGCCGCCCATTGTTTCCTTGATAACGTCCCTGAACTTTTTCTTGGTAAATCCCATCTTTCTTCGAGCGCCAGCGCCAAGGTCTTTTAGTTCACTATCCGCTTTGTCAACAGCATGGGTAATGGCCTTTGCAAACTTACTAAGGCTACCACCTCTCTTATCAGCAATGCCGGTGGTGTACTTTGCAGGATTTTTTTTAAAGTCCTCGCGCATTTCCTTTAAGCTCATCGTTCCCGGAGGTGGTGTATAAGGTTTTGGGTCTCTTCTCATTACTGCTCCACCCGATGGCGACCCTCTCTTATCAGCACGTAAATTTTCAAGGTAATGAAGGCGCGCACGGGGATCCAGACCTTTGTTGTAGGCTTCCGAAAGATCAAATTTTTCTTCCGGCTTGTAACGACGCATTTCATCATGATGTCTTTGAACAACATTTTTTTGACGTCTTCCGCCTTTGTGTAAATCAATGTTACCGCCGTTAGCCTCTCGTTCGGCCTCGCTTAACTTAATAATTCGAGCACCTCCTTTTCTCAGTTTCTTCAAGTTTTCCGGGCCCAATTTTAACTTGAGGCCTTTGCCGCACATACACTTAGAACCGTGACCATTTCGCAATCGCGATCTGTTAGCACCTCCGTCGATTTCGATTTCTTCCATTATATATCTAGTCGTTAGAAATTATATCGTGCGATATGGCTAAAGAATATGTTCAAATAATGTATACATGCAGCAGAACCCACCGAGTAAGCTACCGAAGATATACGACAACAATGAAAGAGACATCTATTACTTTAGCGACGATGCAGAAATACCTCTAACTCCACCACCATCTGAACCGGCTACCGCAAGTATAAGTACGAAAAAGTCAAGTCCACCAACACAAGACGATAAAGCAAAGAAGCCGCGTATTGACGCGCATCTATCAAACTTAAAAATGTACAATGAAAAGTTTGAAGGGTGCCTACCAGCCATTCGCGAAATTGTCAAAAGCGAAGGTGCAACTGTTGCACGTCAGTTAGGTGAAGGCGGATCAGGTACAGCATACTCTCTCTGTTCGACAGAGGAAGCAGCGATAGAAGGCAACCCCTGCAAATTCGTAGTTAAATTTTTTACCCCAGGTGACGACACCATTGAAAACGAAACTGAAATTTTGGAAGAGTTGCAAGATGTTCCTAAGATGGAGAGGAATGGAGAATCATGGCAGCCATATCCAACATTTTATGGGTCTGGCGAATGCAAGCAAAAGAGAAAGTATGCGGACGGTACGGTCAAATACGAAGACATTGGTTTTGTTGTATTGGAAGCCCTCGATCCTAACCCCTATAGTGAAGACGCCATGCCGATTGACAAAGAACAGGAGTGGCTCGATACGGTGGGTTACTTGGCTGAACAAGGATTCTTGCAATATGACACCCACGAAGGTAACCTTGTGTATCGTGACAGAAAGCCGGTAATAATTGATTGGGGGTTGGGAGAACAGTGGAAGAAGGAAGGAAGGGATCTAATCATGCCTCAACACGTAAGCAAAGAAAATCTTCCATACTCACGATATCCTAGATACGATTATAGCGCAAGCGAAGAACCATTTGACGGTCCCGAAGTGGCGGATAGCGTGAAAGGATCGGGTGTCGTCGATGAAATGAAGCTGTATAGAAATCATGACGATCCGAAAATGCTGGACAAGAAGAGTTTTAAAGATCAGAAGTTTGTTTTCTTTATGGACAAGGTAGACGAAGATAGGTATATCTACAAACACAAGGCTACGTACGTATTAAAGAATCCTACTCTTGTTGTCATTGATGAGGACGACGATGATGCCGGCATTGCAGGCGAGTTCTCAAGAAAGGAGTCATTAGATGCGCTACGCAAATTGAAGTCTTCTAATCCTAAAACCCAGGGTGTCTGGCTAAAGTTTAACGATGAAGTTATCTTGTGGAAGTTCGGTAACTTAAAACGGGTCAAGTAAATTGCAATACCTTTTTAGTAAAAAAAATTTGCTGAGAGGGGACTGCTTCCTACCGAAGGATACTCAAAGGCTTTTCAGCGGAA
>WLWH01000722.1_pt1 | contig 26254 bp, 12 predicted proteins | sample 6712741 | NCBI WGS metagenome assembly WLWH01 (sample SAMN12718694, study PRJNA515312) | sponge metagenome | isolation source: marine sponge | host: Mycale hentscheli | place: New Zealand: South Island, Marlborough, Capsize Point | collected 2003-05-01
AGTTTATCGTCTATCTTGTCTAGTTTATCACTATTGTCTTGAACTTTTTCATCAATGTCCATGATAGTAGATCTTACTAGCTCATCTTTAAGATCATATTCTGTTCTACTTACCTCTGGTTTAGGTAATTCTTTTGCTAGATCAATATCTTTTTGCAAAGTAAAGTACATAGCTGCTAAACTAACTGCGCCTGCAACTAGCATACCAATTGTTTTTAAATCTAATTGTACTTCTGTGTTTTCTGAAATTTTTTGAGCCATTTAATTTTTCATTTTCAGTTTAGAGTTGTTGACGTCTAGTCTTGATATATCTTTAGATTCAACATTACCCTTACTATTGTTGTTACTATTGTTATTATTATTGTTATTATTGTTTGAAGATCCACTTGATCCTTTACCAGGAGCATATATAGGTCTATTATTATAGTAGCTTGGTCGATAATAATTATTATACCAGCCACCATAATATCTATTGGGATATGATATAACGTTATAATAAACGTTTGGTTTAATCATATTAATAGGTAATCTTAGCGTATCACCTTGCTCTGTGACAGCTAGTACATGTGTTATTTGTATTTTAGGTTTTTGTTGTTGTATTGAGCAACTAGTGACAAGTACAGCTACCGCAAAAAGGACAATTTTCCATAATTTCATATTATTTATTTGTTAGTTCAATTATTTTATTCACTCTATCATCTTCGTACTTAAGCTCTTTAATCTGTTTTGTAGTTAACCCTAAGTTTTTTAAAGATGTTATTTGAGCAGATTTATTAGTATTAACTATAGAGTCTCTACGTTTCATTTGTTTTATTTCTTCTTCAGTTTTACCTTTATACTTTTCAATTTCTTTTAATCTTTTTCTTTCAGCTCTATCTTCTATAACTTTTCTTTTTCTTGCTTCTTCTTTAGCTTTTTTAGATTCTACTTTAACAAGATCTCTTTCTTCATTTTTAGTATTAACATCCCATGTTCTGTAACCTAAAGCTAATGCAACTCTTTGAAATGTAGTGTTTCTAGCATCCAACATCTCAACAACCCTGTCAATTTCTACTACAGCTCTTTCAAGCGGTAAGTTTGTTATAGCTTCTGTAAGTGATGCAATAACTTGATAAGAAGGACTAAGATTAACTTTACCTTTTAAGGTTACATCCCAGCCTTGCTCTTTCACTACTTCCTCATTATAATCTTTAGCTTTTATAGCATTATTTATTTTTCTAACTTTAGAACCAACAGGTGGACTTAAGTTTAATATTTCTAATAATGTGTTTCTATGATCTTTTCCAAATGCGTCTTTCTTTTCTTCTCTGTAATATGTAAGAGCAGTGTTTTTTAATGTAGACACAATAGCTCCATAAACACCAGAACCTCTAAGCATAGTGTCTACCATACTGTTAAGTATTCTTTCTTCTTTTTTGTCAAACTCTTTACTTTTTTTCTCTTTATCTTCTTCATCATCAAAACCTGGTATTAAAGCAAATGCTGCGTTTTGCAATGCAGCAAATATAAATCCTTGTACTGCACCATAGTATATCATTTTAGATATATTAGTTTTTTGATCACCTCTACCATTAATAAAATCTCTAGATGCTTTATTAAATATTCTAGTAACCTGAGCAGGTGTATTTTGAAACGCTAAAAGTAATCTACCTAAAACACTAGCTTGTTGTTGTGAGATCAACATTGGATCAGCCGATTGTTGAGCAACATCTGATGCCTCTGCAAAGTCTTCAAAAGCTTTGTCTGATGCTTCCGCTTCTGATAACCCTTGTTTTTTATAAGTATTAAGTCTGTTTCTATAAAACGTAGCACCACCAGATGCAATAGCAAAACTATCTGCAAGCTGTGTAGGTGTAAAACCTAACTTAAGTAAATAACTCAACATAGCAGCAGGTTTGTTTTTAGCGCCTTTAGCTGCATTAGCAAGTTCAGCTTCGTTTATGTCTTTTCTAAGACCAGATCTTCTTTGTACTAACTTAGGTGAGTTCCATAAAAATGAAAAGTCTTTTACATACTGTGGAAAATTAGCTAATGCTAAAGCTGCTTTAAAAGGATTATTATCTGACCAGTTTAAAAAGTTAACTGATGAAATAGTTTGTAATAAAGCAGATTTAACGTTCATAAACATTATTGCTCCAACAGAATTATTAACCCAGTTTAAAAAGTCGTTAGTTAATTTATTAGTTCCTGAAGGTCTGTTTGTACCGTTTTCCATACGATATAAAGAATCTTCCATTGCTTCTCTCCAGTTAGTTCCTAATGCAACCTCCATTTTATTTAAGTTTTCATTAGAAAATATAGCATTTTTATTAGCTATAAACTCTGCTAAATATTGTTTTCTACCAACTTTAGTTGTTAAGCTGTTTAAATCAGATATTAAACTTTCAACATCCCAATGAGGACTTGGTGCAACCCATTTAGGCTGCTTAGTTATAGCTAAAGCTGATTCATTGAATAATTTAAGTTCTGGATCTTTATTAACAATATCATTTAATTTTTTAATATCACGTTTAGACAAACCTGGTATTTCAAAACCACCTTGTGTCCATAGATTTACTCTTAACGCTTGATCAAGAGTAAATTCTGTACCAGGTATTATCTCACCTAGTTTATTACTAACATTTGGATACTGTTTTAATAAAGCTGAATAATCATTTTTAAGTGCTTGCCTGTATTTATCTATTTTAGCTATACCATCTTGGTAAGGTTTTACTAAATTTTCTTTAACCCATTTTTGCTGTGCCTCTCCTTTTTTACCTTTACCATAAAGATCATACATTAAACCATTAAAATCTTGAGCACCTGATGCAATTAATTTAAAGTTTCTTACTTTTGATCCACGTCTTTTAGCTACAATATCAGAAAATCTTTTTCTTGCATCAATACCTTTGGTATCACTAATCATGTTATTTATATCTGCATCTAATTGAGCCGGATCTGGTAACGATGGTTTTAAATTAGGATTATTAGCTAAAGCATCTTGACCTTTTTTTATTGTATTATCTATTTTTTGTTTAGTTATAGCTAAACCTTTTGCTTTAAAAACCGCTTTTATTCCTTCAACACTATCCATGCTAAGAGGAGATTTAGTTACACCTTGTTTTAATAAATCTGCTAAATTAGTTTGAGGTAAAACTCTCCAAACTATAGTAGATGTACCATCTGCAAAGTTTCTTACATCAATTCTAAATAATACATCTAACTCTATATTCTCTAAACTATTTACGTTTAAATCATTTTTAGAACCAATAGCCTGTATACCTAAATTACCTTTACCTATACCTAACTGTACTTCATAGGTATCTTTTTTACTATAAAAATCTGATAATTGACCAAAAGTTACTCTTACCTTACCCATTGGTAAAGCTAATCCATTAGCCTTTCTAGTATCTCTAACTTTTATATAAGCAGCGGTAGGAAATCTAGAATTAACTCCATCAGTCATTAAAGCACCTGCGGCTTTCATGTCATTTAAAAAACTACCAAGATCAGCTGACTTAATAGCTTCGTTAATAATTTTTTGAGATTTAGGGTTTATTTGATTGCTAACATCAAAACTTTTAGCAAATCCAGAACTGTTTATTTCAATATTAGTTACACCTTGACTACTGAATTGAAATCCACTTGGCTTGCCTTTAGCATTACGTATTGTTTTTATTTCAATATTCTGAGATTCATATTTTCCTGTATTTTGATTCAAAACTTCAGCTAAAAAATCAACTTTTTGATTATCAGTTGGAGGAATTTTTGAAATTATTTTAACATAAGGTCTTCCTTTAGAGTCTACTCCAAGTTGAGATGCTGCTATAGTTGCGTCTAATATTATTTTAGCTTCAGCTATAAAAGCCTTAACGTCTTGACCTGCAATTTCCATAATTTCTGCAGCATACTTAGCACCGTCTTGAGGTGTTAATTGAGTTTGCGTAGATGCGTTAATTAAAATTTTATTTACAGCTACTTTTTTTTCTTTAGGTGTAATGTTTGGAGTTGAATTTTTTAAACTAAACATTAAATTAGATTTACCTCTTTCAAGATTTGCTTTTGCAGTAACAACATTGCTAGTCTGTGTTTTAGTATCTAATATATTTCTAGCACCTTTATTTGCCATTTGTTCCGCAACACCTTTAAGTAATCCTTTTATTGTTTGTGACTCAGAAGCTCTAGGAACATAATTAGGGTCAACCTTACCATCCTTAATACCTATAGAAGCATCGTAAACCTTGTTATCAAACTTTTTAGGAGTTCTAACTAAATTGTTACCAACTCTTTTAGGTGGATTAAAAAATGTATTTAATATGTTTCTACCTAGACCTAAACTTTCACCACCTACTTTTACAGGTTTGCCACCTTTCTTTTTCGATGCAACAGTTTGTACTTGTTTATTAGCTTGACCTAAAACAACATTTTTAATAAATGGTTTAGCGGCTAATAATATTCTTTGTGCTTTTAAAGATTCAGATTTAGATAAGTTGTCTGCAGCGTTAGATAATTTGTTTGCAGGTATACCTATGGCTTTTGCTAAAACATCATAAGGTGTTATAGCTTGTAATTGCTTAGGTGTTAAGTTAGGACTAGTTATGTCTATACCTTTTTCTTGTGCTAATTTATTTACACCATCTGTAAAGTCTTGCTCAAACTTTTTCACATCAATTGATGGATCAGCTTTTTTAGCAAAATTCATTACATCAATTATAGGTTTTGTATCTGGAGCTGTATCTGTTTCGGTTGTAGTATCAGCAACTTGTTGCGCTTGTGGACTATCTAAACTTTGTGTAACACCTTGTTCTGATGATTCAACACCTAACCTAGTTGCTAAAGAATTTAATCTTTGCATACCCGTATTAGCCATGTATCTTTCAAAAGACACTTGATTACCATCTTTGTCTTTTCTACTAGGATCGTATTTTTGAGCAATTTGAGCCAACTCAGTCTGTGCGCTTCTAATATAAGTAGCTCTATCAAGACCTGCTTTTTCTCTTATGTTTCTTGGTATACCTCTATAAAACTTAGCAGCAGCTCTATTTGCAACTTTGCCAACAGCGTCTTTAACCGCTGTAGGTTTAACACCTTTTATAGTAGGTAAACTAGGTTTAGTTACTGTTTTAGATTTAGCTTTAACTGGTTTTACTTTTGCTAATCTACCTTTTGCACCTTGTTCAGTTATTGTTTTTGTTTCTGCACTTAGTTCACCTTGCCCAACTTCTTTTTGAAAGTTTTGAATAAAACTAACAACATCACTACCTTTATTAAACTTTGTTTTCCAAGACGGAAATGCTTTACCTACAGTGTCAGTTATAAATTTACCTATTTTAGTTAAAACTGTTTCAGGTATTTTTACATCTTTTGTAGCTATAGCATCACCTAGTAAATTCATAGCCTCTTCGTAAGCATCTTCTTGGCTCATCTTACCAGCGTCTGCTGCTTTTTGATATTGATCTATTCTACTAAAAAGATTTGTTCCTTCTATGCCTTTTATTTTACTTAACTCAGCTAAAACGCCTTTACCAAATTCTTTTTGCGCTGCAGGATTATTTTTAAAAGTCTGATTCATTACTCCATGCAAGAGTTCATGAGCAGCAACATTTACTTGTTTATTAGCGAGAGCAGCTTCTTTGTTTATGATTATTTCTCCAGTTAATTTGTTAAAAGTGCCTGGATTGTTTTCATTTATAAGTTCTTGAGCAGTTTCTTTTCCACTTTCTATTAAAGATGCTTTTTTATCATTGCTTTGACCTCGTTTAATGTTTTCAGCTTTTATTTCTGCAGTGGTCATTTCTTTTATAGTAACACCTTCCATTTCACTAACAATACCTTCAACATTTTTATACGTTTCATTATAGTGAGCTTCTATAGCTGGTTCCATTATTGCTTCTTGACCTTTCTGTAATCTAGCATTTTCTATTTGTATGCTAGTTATTAAACCTTCTTTAACATCTTGCTTAAGAGATGAATCGTTTTGTAAAGCTTTTATCTCTAAATTATTTGTATTAGTTTGCTTATGTATATTAATTAAATTATTTTTCTGTTCTTGACTTAAATAATCAGTAGACATAGCTTGATCAACTCTTAGTTCAGCATTAGCACTAACAAGACTACCTATTTTGTTTTCAATTATAGTTCTTGTTTCTGGATTAATAGCAGTATTTAATTGATCAGATAGTTTATTTATATTATTAGCGTTTTCTTCAAATTTAGCGTTTAAACTTTTTGTTTTAAATGGTGCAAGCATTTGACTACCAATTGATGGCGCTCTAAATAAAACTCCGCTCATAAAAACTCCTCCTACATAAGCTTCTTCCATACCATCCCATAGATTTACATCTTCTTTTCCACCTATGTATTTGTCTGCTAAATTTTCAGTAAGTCTAGCAAACATTTCACCCACACCTTCTTCATTAACATCGTATAAAGTAGCTTTTATTCTACCAGGGTTAAAAAGTGTAGACTTTAATTTTGATGTAAAACCTTCTTTAACGGCTGTATTAACTTTTACATTTTTTATTTTAAGTCTTTTTAATTGACCTAATGTTAATTTTTCTGATACATACTCACCAATACCAGTTAAAGTACCAGCGGCCATAATTTGAGCTTCACTGTAATCTGCTAAACCTAGAGCAACTTCTTTTCTCATGCCTCTAATTTTAGAACCACCAGAAGACATAGAAAGTAACGGCAATGCAATTTGTGGTGCGGCAACCATCAACCCAATTTGTGGACCTTGTTGTGCTGAAAAATCTAAAGCCCACTGACCCCAATCTGAAGCAGATTTAATATCAGAGTAATTCATAGGTTTTGCTACGTTTTCTCTTATATCTTCACTAAAAGCATCCACGGAATTAATAACTTTTTTTCTATAATCTTGATACGCTTTAGATTGAATAGCTGATATTGGAACTCCTGGAATACCTATAGGATTTGGTGGAAGCATTTTTAACGCTTGATTTACTTGCATAGCTTTTTGAACTTGCGCATCATCTCCAAGCCATTTTGTAGCTGGTAAAACTATATTTTCAAACAATCTTGCAGGTGTTAAATTAAGAGCAACACTGTTAGCATATTCTTCAATACCTAATCCCATGTCTATAGCACTTGAACTTGCTAATCCAGCAAATTTTGCAATACCGTTGTAATTTCTACCTATTAAATCTCCAAACCTTGCAATTTTTTCTTCGTCAATTGCTAAAAAATCTAATTTAGCTGTGTTTCTTTCACCTACAGCAAGTTGTTGATTTTTTTCTTTATTAATTTCTTCTAAACTATTGTATAAAACATCTAATTCTTCAGCTGTTTTAGGTGGATTTTTTTTAGCATTAGCTATAATAAGCTCAGCAGATTTGTTTAATTCTTCTAATCTAACAGCAATACCATTGGTGTTTGCAATTAATTTATCTCCATAATTACTTGTTTTATCTACATATAAATCAGTAATTTTGTCTAATTTTAATTGTATGTCAGTTCTTTTAGTATCTAAAACACTTTTTTCTATTTCTATAGTTTTACCACCTCTAGTTATTTGTTTAGTGTTAAAATTATTTTTTATATAATTATCAATGTTTTCTGAATTAGCTGTAGTTGTTAAATCTTTAGAATATAATTTTTTAGCATTAGATAAAATATCTTGCTCACTGTATTCTTTTATACTACCATTTTTAACTTGAGCATCTAAATTTTCTTTTGCTTCTTTTAAAAACTTTTTTTGAGTATCTATTTTAACCTGATCAGCGTTATCTATAGCAACATTTTCTTTACGAAAAAAATCACCTACATCATCTATTCCTTCAGAAATTATAGGGCCTAAAAAATTTAAAAAACTATAATCATCTCCTCTTTTAATGTCTGCCTCCAACTCTTTATCATAAAAATCATCATCTCTTAATCCTTTAGGATTAAAGTTTGTTGCCCCAATGTTTCCAGTTTTTTTATCAACAGGAAACATTTCATCAGCTTTAGCAATTACATTATTTTTTTGATCTTTAGTTAAGGCTGTTTCTTTCATTACTCCTAAAGCCCATTTTACATCTTTAACACCTTGATCATCATAACCTAAATCATTTTTTAAAAAACTATCCGTTTCAACTTCGTAGTTTTCTGATTCATAATCAGGCATGTTAAGTTGTCTTCCAGGCGTTCTAGGTAAAGGATTTGGTTTAAAATAATTAGTTTCATAACCAAAAGCGCCCTGCTTTACATCAGACAAACCATACTCTTCTGGTAATTCTTCAAATACCATATTGTTAGGATTATCTTTTGTTATAGCTTGTTGAGCAACTATATCTTGCTGTTGTTTTTCTTCAGTTTCTTGTGTAGTGTCAACATCATTAAAACTATTTATGTTTAGTGGCTCTGCGCTAAGATTTTTAGTTAAAAAACTATCAACCTTTTCATCAGGAATATTGTATGTCTTACCATTAAACGTATATCTTGGCATAAAATTATATTTTAATTTTCTACAAACTCAGCAAACTCATCAACTTCTTCAACCTCTCCTTCTTGTTTAGGTTGTTTTTTTAATCTAGGTGGTCCTGACGGAAATTCTTTACCTATTTCTTTTTCTAAATACCATGTTTGATAATCTTTTTGAAACTTATCTTTTTGGTTTTGTTTTAATGCGATGCCAGGTTTTAAATAAAAATCAGTTACTTCAGATAATATATTATTATTAAAAGCTATAACTTGATCAGAGCTTTGATATGCACCTATTAATCCTGCAGATATTTTATCCATAGTTAATGTAAAAGCTAAGCTTTTGCTAATTGTGTCTTTATCTATTTCATAAAAGTCTTGTACCATATTAGAAGATATATCTTTAGCTATAAGTTTAACTTTACCGTCTTTGTCTTTTACTCTATATGTTTCTGTGACACCTCCTGTTAGTTGGCCTGGTTCTTGAGCGTTACCACCTTTCATTTCAAATATTTCAGGATTAGTACCTTTAAACTCTTGGTTTTGTTTTGATGTGTCAGGTATAGTAACAAACATGTCTTGTGTTTCAGATAATATATTTATTTTATTAACTAAAAGTCTTTCTACAAAAATATTGTTTTCATCATATATAACCCAAGCTAAATTATTTATATCACCGTCAATAGCTTCTATATCTATTCTACCTTTTAGATCGTCATTTAAAATACTTAGAGATTTAAATCTACTTACAGGTGTACTCATCATATCTAAACCACCCATTAAACTTTCCATTTGAACCATCTTATTCCACACCTCTGTGTTTGACGCAATATTCTCCATGCTTTCTTGTATTGTACCTACACTTTTAGATATGTTTTCTGTTGTTTTTCTTGCTAACACAGGGTTTTCGCTAGATCCATTCTCTAGCTGTAATTTTAATTTTGCATATAGCTCTATGTATGGAGCAAAGAAATAGCTCCAGTTAACGTCCTGAGATGGTGTATCGTCCTCTCCTAGTCTGTAAGAGAGTGAAGATTGGTACTCAGAGATGTAAAACTTAACCTCTTCGTTATCTTCTTTGTTTTTTATTAATTGTTCTTTTAATCCCATTTTATTAATTTATTTTTCTAGATATTTTGCAAAATCTCTATTATTGTAAGTATCGCTAAACGGACTAGGTTTATTAAAATTCATATCAAGATCGCTAGTAGGGGTCATACCTCCAAAACCTCCAAAAGTATTATTGCCGCTGCCGGCATTTAATTTCCCGTGCCAGGTAGTTTAAGCGCTGCTCCTAAATCAGCACCTGCACTAGGCATTAAACTGTCTCCTAATGCTCCAAAGCTACTAGCTATTTGACCAACAGCATTTGCTTTAGCCATTCTAGCACTTTTTCCACCAGCATTAGCTGTTGTATAACTTTGTCTAAGAAAAGTCATTTTACTATTATCTCTAGCCTCTTGTTTATTAAACTGAAAAGTTCTACCCATTGCATCTGCTTGTTGCATTCTTCTACCTTCTTGTATGTTTACACCTTGAACTCTTACTTGTTCTTGAGTCTGTGCAGCTTGTAATCTTTCTTCACCACTTGCTCTTAATTTTTCATTTTGTGCCTCTTGCATTTCTATACTTGCAGCAACACCTTTTTTACTCTGCAACGCAGCTTGAGCTAAAGCTGTAGCACCACCGGCACTTGCTCCTGTTGCTCTTAACGTATCTAATGTATTGGCTAAAGCTATATCAGCTTCTTCAGCTTGCATTTCAGCACCAGCAGTTGAAACACTAAGATTATTATATGGATTACTAAAGTTACCACTAAGATCTTTAGCTAATGAGCTTAAGTTAGAGAAGTTATCATAAGGGTTAATTACCTTTTGTCTGTTTTTTTCAAGACTAGACATTTCTGCTCTTGCCTTTTTTTTCTCGGCTGCATACGCTCTCATATTTCTTCTAGCAGCTGCTTTTTTTGCAAACCCACCGACTATGCCGCCTATTGCTTTAAATAATCCCATAATTTATTCTATTAATACGATGATTCAACTGTGTCGCTGGACACCGCGAATAATTCTCTTTTTTGATTTATACTGTTGTCTAGCTTAAATTTAAATGTACTAAAAAATCCTTTAACACCAGTCATATTATTTCCAAATACTATTTCACCTGCCGTTGCCGGTGAGTTGTTTATAATGTTTGCAAAGTATTTATTTTCTTTTCTTTTAAATTTATTAGAAAACATTTCATTTTCTAAAAGTGATAAGCTACCAGGTACGTTACCATATTTAGCTATTGGAACTAAAGCTATATCACCTGAGCTAGCTACTACACTATCTACTATCCAATCATTTCCTCCCTCATAGTTAACTGTTTTAAATACTTTTACAGTTGATGGTTTTGCATTTAATACAACTGTAACATCAGAATCATTTTCAATACCATAAAAATTAGCGTAAGGACTAGAGCCGTAGTGACTGTATATCTTACCACTGTTTGTAGAGAAAAAAGTAGATGTTAAACTAAACATTAGTTTTGGTTGAAAAGTAAATAAACTTGTCCAACCTTTAACACCGTCATCAAATGATACAGTTTTAAATAATTCATTATAAAATATTAAAACTTCGTTACCAGGTATTTGAGTACCTATGTTACATTTAAATGATGATGGATTGCCTGACGATATTACAGATTCAACTCTTCCATATAATTGGCCAACAATTTGCCCTGATGTAGTATATTTATATATATACATGCCAGCTGTTATATCTGGGTTAGCAGCATTTAATGTTAATGTTACATCAACACCATCAGATGGTTGATTATATGTTTGTGGAGTTGCTGCGTTTCCTGATTGAGCGCCAAAACCAGTTGATCTATTTTTCTTTATAGATAGTATGTAGTTTTTAGTATGGTTATCCCAACCACCTACAATACCATTAGCAGAAGTATTTGGATCAGTTAATTGATCTCTGAAAAAATCATGCATACCATAACCAGATATTTCTACGATCTGTCCGTTTGTAGATAATTGTAATACACAACCTCTTTTTCTATCAGTAAAGTATTTTCTATAACCATAAGCAGCAAAGCTTAATGGATCTTTAGCTATACCATACTTACCTTGATAAGCTATTATTTGTCCAATTACTAATCTACCAGACGTGGTTAAAGCTGAGCCTTCCGCAGAATATATAGCATCTTTATCTATAAGTGCTCTATTTACTTTGTCTTCTTGAAATATAATTAAGTTAGTATCTTCTGCATATAGCTTTTGTATTGAACCATGTGCTGGATCTAAACTTCTAGTTATATCTTCTGCTACTGAAAACTCATTAGTTTGATTTATACCTGTTCTAGAATTAAATACTCCAGAGTATATTAAAGAATTAAATCTATTTTGATTACTAGCATTGTCTTCTACTATATGAGCTTTAACACCTATATCTGTTGATGTATTATTATAACCACCTCTTATTCTTGATTCCTCTATAAACCAGTCAGTTGCGTTAACAGGTGTGTATGCTTGAGGTACATTAGCATATGGTATTGCAGGAGCTGATGGATTTTCAGCAACAACATTTGTTAATTTCTTCAGCCAATATGAGTTAAAATATTTAAGTTCTAAAGTAGCACCCATGTTTTATTATTACTTGTTTTTTGTTATTATTACGTCCAGCCATTTGTTCCAGGAACAGGTCTTGCGCAACCAATACAAGATCTTGCAAGTTTATCACTACATGTATTTGCATCTCCACTTATTTTTATACCAGATGCATTAAACTTAGCTGATGAATCTATTTGGTTAAAAGGTTCTGCAGGGTTTGATGCTGTTGAAAATCCATAAAATGGCGTGGTATTACTAGCTAATTGATGTGTGAAAGTACTTGTTAATCCAGCATCTGTATAAAATATATCTACATATTCAGAATAAGGCATTGGAGCATATCTAGTTGTATTACCTGTAGCACAAGTGTATGCAGTTTGAGGTGAGGAAAGATTATATAAATAACTTTTTGGAGTTTTATTATCAGTAACATCACCACCATCTTCAACAACACAAGTACTATAATATAAATCATTTGAATTAACCCACAGACATAATGAATCTGAGTAAGCACCTGCATATTCTGTGTAAGCATCTTTAGCAACTACAGCATATTCTCCAACTGAATTAAATGCAAAAGCAGTTGAACCGTATCTAGTACTGTTTATAGTACTGTTTGTCCAATCACCATTTGCTTGTATATTGGAACCATTGACATCATCTATTTGTTGCCAAGTAGCATTTGCATCTGCTCTATGATAAACAAGCCATTCTACACTCATTGTAGTAAAATTAGGACCACCTTGAGAACTACCATATGAATATAGCTGTTGCATATTACATTGAAAAACAACAGTACCTTGTGTAACAGCACTACCTAATTTATTTATAAAATTAGAATCATTAGTATTTGCCGAAACAGTTAAGCCACTTATTTTAGGATTATTAAAATCACTAGCTGTTAAAGTATTGTTAGATAAATACCAAACAGCAGTTCTTGTGTTTGAGCTAGTTGTATTATTAGGAACAACAGATTGTTGTGTTGCTGGTATACCTGCACTAACTACACCTTGAGCCACACATCCAGATTTTGAACTAGAATTTAAAGGTACAGCGCCAACAGTTATAACTTGTTGCTTAGTAACACTTTTAGTATTTAATTGAGGAACGTTGTTTAATATAGCATCTTCAATTTTTAATTGTAAAGTATAAACACCTATAGGTGTAGAGTTTGCAGTTTTAGTAACAACACCAGTTGTATTATCAGCTATAGTAAAATAGTTACCTGGTGATTGTGAAGCAATACTATATCTTAATCCTAAATTACTATTGCTATTTGAACCATTATAGCCTTGTCTTGTAACACCTACGTTGTCACCAGCACTAACTATAACATCTGGCAAGGAAGTACCATCTATAAAAACAGGATCTAAATTAGTTAATTCACCTGTAAAAAGTATCGTACTTGTATCACCACCAGAATTAGCTACAGTTGTAAAAACAAAAGTATAGTTATAAACTTCTTTAGAGCTTTTGTTTACAGTTCCAGCTGTACCATCGTTGTAACCAGCTGCAGAATAATTAAAAGTATTTACTAAAGTTTCTATTTTATATCCCGTACCAGATGTTTTAATTTTAAATTGACTACCAGCACCTATGTTTTCTGTAAATGTAGAACCATCATATGTTATGTTACCTGTAGCTCTTGTTGTGCCTGCTCCATCAACAACAGTAATAGCAACTTGAGCTATTTGAGTATTAGCAAAATTACTACCTTGGTTGTTCTGTGGATAAAATATAGCTGTAACATCTGAGTTAGCAGCCATGCCTTCTGTCTGTGAATAGCTTAAAGCTGATAATTGACTTACGCCATCAAAACCAGTTTCAACATCTGCATTTAAATCAGCTATTAATCCAGCTGTAGTAGTTTCATAAAACAATTGTAATAAACTATCAACAGGTTCTGTTTCAACAATTGATAAGTATGGAGCCATTGTTGTTTTTGTAGTACCTACTGTTGTAGTACCAGCGTTAGACGTGGCTAGTCTAGCTATAAAAGGATTTGTATCTACTTGATAAAACGGATCTCCTGTTGTTATATCCGTAGAACTCATAGCTAAATCATTAGCTGTAGCTATAGCGTCTGCCGTCATAGACAATGGTAAAAACTGTGAACCAGCTGCTGCAGAATTTACAGGAAAAAATTGCACATTGCTTGTTGCTGTATTGTTGTTAACCCTACCATAAAGTTGCACTGAACTTCTAAATTGTTTTTGTTGATCGGATGTTTCGTTTAAATCTCTAGGTATTTTGTTTATATTATCGTTTAGTAATACAACATTAGCTGTTTTACCATCTTCTGATGGATAAGTTACCGTTGTAGAAATTGGATAACCATCTAAAAATCCCGGTAAATAAACATTATAATATTCTTGCTCTTGTTGTTTAACAACAACTTTATATGAATACCAACCTAAAGGATTTGGTAATGTGTAGGCAAACTTAACATCAGGGCTATTACTATTAGAACTGTATAATAAATCATTAACTTCTCCATCAGTTGTTATTGTGTAAGCCGCACCAACGTTTGTCACATTAGTTACTTCTACAAAATCGGTGTATTCGCCTCTTAAATATGATCCAATTGTAGGAACATTGACTTGTCCTGTAGATAATGTAAAAGTAAAAGTGTTACCATTTATATTAGTTGTTACGCCAGTTGTATTAAAACCTGTTCCAATTACATTAGCATATAATCCTGGAGCACCTGCGCCATCAATAGCAACTGAAGAAACAATAGGTTGATTTACTACAACTTTTAAAGCATCACCAAACCATTGGTTTAAGTTTTGAGTACTAGCTTTGTACGGATGGTAAAAAGTTGAACCACCAAAAAAGTTTCCAGCTAAACTTTTACCTGCATCTACCGATGAAAGAATAACGGATGACTGTCTACCAAATTTATCTGACAATACAAAACCTACTTGATAGTTTCTATTTTGTTTTAATGTATGGTTAGGGTATTCTGCCCAGTTTGTGAATGCTGTAGTATTTTTAGCTGAAGCACCAACGTTATAATTTAATGTGCCAGGAGGAGTGTGTTGGCTTTGATAATTACCATAAATAACCCTGTTACCTGAAACTTCTTGTGATAAAGCTCTAACAGGAACACGATCATAAACTCTTACCGTTTGTCTTTCTGGTAATGTTTTAAATGGTTTTCTTGATTGATAATTATACGTGAAAACATTAGTAGGTTCATTTAGCCAATTAGGGTCTTCAATTTTTATTGAATCTAAAACTTTAACTGCTCTAGCATCTGACTCTTTATATAATATATCTATTCCAATTATTTTATAACTATCAGTATTAGCTGTACCTATTTTAGTTTGTTGATCAGGTAAAGGTATTAATAGTTCTACATTTTGAACACCATTTTCCATAAAAGCAAGTATAGTACTTCTATAAGCGGCATCTTCATCACCGTCAAAAAAATAACCTTTTTGTTGAGGTATAAAAGCTGGCTGTGTAAACGGAGCCATAATAGAGTATTCTAAGTCATCAAATTTAAATCTATAACTAAATCTAACAAATAAATCTTGAAGAAAATCTGGATCACCAGGCCAATCACCACCTTGATTAAAATCGTAAGTAATGTCTTTACCAGTCATAGTAGTAGTTAGAAACGTTAAAACATCTGAGTTTGCTACAGTTGCTGCTATGTTTATAGTTACAGTTACTCCAGATACGTCTGTTACATATATGTATTGATCAGCTGTTATGCTTGGACCAATAATATTCATACCTTTTTTTATAGCTACGTTAGCTGCTGATAATGTTATAGTTGTAGAATTACTTGCTGCTCCAGCTGTACTTGTTGTAGATTTTAATAATTGTAAAGGTTCGTATGGATTATATTTGGCAACTGATATTTGGTTTTCTTTTGTATAATAACCTAATGTTTTAGTTACATTTATTTTTCTAGGTTGATTTCTATTGTCTGTCCAGAATAAAAGATCTTCTACTAGATTTACACCTATAATAGGACTTGACTTACTAAAATTTAAAAAAGAACCAGTAACTAATGGCGTATAATTAGATCCTTCATATTTATATATCCAGTGAGTTGTTTCATCTGTTAAAAATGTATAAACAATACTATTATTGTTATCTGTAAAATAGCCTATAATTTCTAAATTAGCATTACCTGTGCTACTAACCTGAACTAAAGTATTACCTAATATGTTTTCTAACGCACCTATATCATCATCTTCAGATTTACCTACAGATATATTGTTTGCATCTCTATACTCACCGTTAGGAATTAATCGATCATCAAGATCTTTATTCATCTTGGACCTTAGAAAGCTATTCTTTATTTCAGCCATGTATTAAAATTTAAGCCATTTAGATTTTTGTCTCATCACTTGAACTATTTGATCAAGCTTAATGTTTGATAATCTAATTTTAGCGTTTCTTAGTTTAGCGCTTCTTTCTTTTTTAAATCTTTGTACTATGTATTCTGGTACCTTAGCACTAACAGATAATATTGAGTGTAGAATATGAGAGTATAAAGCATCTTCTGCAAGCTTAGGTATTCTAGCATCAAGATCATAAGCGTTTCCATCTGATATATACTCTATAACTACAAGCTTACCTTTTAAATCGTTACTAAAAGATATTTTACCTTCTCTATCGTTTATTGTAAACCAACCATTACGCTGACTAGTTTCAGGATTAAGACCGTATCTTTGACCTAAAGCTAATTCATAAAAATTGTTTTGATTTAAAGTATCTGCTGCATTTTCATCTTGTGCTGTAAAAGCTCCTGATATTCTCCTTGGATCATTAGATGCCCAAGCTGCTTCAACTTGTGACGTAGTAGTTATGTTAGAGTCAAAACTATCCTGTGTTGGCTTACCAAGATTATCTTGAGCTGGTGAAGCATAAGGATCTGTTGTTAAAGTGTTTGCTGGAAATATAGTATGTTGAACACCAAACTTATCAGTCCAAGACATTCTAACGTAGTTAACATAGTCTTGAGGTATAATAACATTTAGAGCATTGTTTACAGTAAGTTCTTGTGATCTAATACTTCTAAGCGTATCATAACTAAACTCTTGTAATCCACGTTTTGCATGGAATATTACATCAGTTCTTTTTACACTAGGTATTAATTTACCAGCGCCTACATATGCTATTAAAAAGTTATCAATAACATCTGTTAATCTAGTATATTCATAACTACCATAATTTTCTTCTATAGCAGTTTCTTTTAATTGTATTTTTAAATAATTGTTAGCTGGTAAATCTATAGCTGCAGTAACAATATTATTAACCATAGAATATGGTTCATCAAATTGAAATAACACAGCTGTTGTAGCATTACCTGGCAAAGCAATAGCTTTATCTAAAGTTATTGCAACACCATTTACACTTACTACTTTAGCACCAGTTGGATTATTAGTTATACCACCACCATATATAGTCATACCAGCTATTATGTTAGCATTGGCTACGGCTATTTGTATTGTTGCTGATGCCACTCCACCATTTTCAGTTGCTACAGCATTTTGTACTGTGGTAGCTGGTGTTATTTCAGTCCATGTTAAAGCATCTGTACTTTTATATAACAAAAAGTTGTTCAGACCATATTGACCATTAGTAGGATCAGAGCTTCCAAATATTAAATCTGTATCAAAAGTAGATGTCATAGTTATACCTACACCTCCTGTTGCTGAGTACTGCTGCTGTGCTCCAGCGTAATATTGTCTATTAGTTTCGGTGACTAATCCACCATCTGGTCTTGGCATATATTAACTTTTTTGATTCATTTCTTCTTGCTGTATTTGAGACGCAGCAACTTCTATTATTTCACGATCTCTTATAACAACGCCTGCATATAATAATATTTTTATTATAAGTTCTGTTTGCTCTGATGAGTGTATTTCAAAGTTGTTTGATGTAGCTGGTGAAAAAATATATTGATTGCTACCAGAAAAATTCCATATTGGTGCAATAGGTTTTCTTAAATAATTAACAGATACACCGCTTTGTATAGTTGTAGGGTATACATTTAAATAATTACCTTTGTAAGTATAAATAGGGTATGTAGTAGTAGGCTTTGTAAGATTAGAGCCTAGTAAATGATATAACTCACTTGATCCAACTCTTTCTAATTCTTGTATAGGTAAAGCTCCTGCTGTATATATAACAGTACCTAATCTATAAAATTGCTTAGCATAAAGATTTATATCTATAGAATCTCCTGCTGTTGGTTGAGATGTTAAAATTAAATTACCATTTGTTATAGTATATTCAGCATCTGTTAATTGAACATTAGCTACGAATACGCTTGTTATAGCATTTTTGTTTGCTAAAACTAAAGCGTTACCTGATAAAACATATGTTAGTTGTGGGTTTACAGCTGTGAACTGTTGACTCGCGGAAGAGTTTCCTGAGTATTGTGAAGGTAATCTAAAACCGCTTGTAGTGTATGTTGCGGTATCTAGTTCTTTAAATATAGATAATTTTTCATCTATGTTGACTTGTCTATCAGAATAGTCTAAATCAACTTGAGGCACACGTAATTGCTGATTCATATCTTCAGCGTATTTTTCAAATATTTCTAATTGAACTTGCCCACCTATTTTATTAAACTCAACAGGTGTCATATAGCCTCTCTGTTCTTTATTTAGTATTAATAAAACGGTTTGATATACAGTATTTACGTTTATTGCCATTTTAATATTTTAGTTAATAGTGATTAGGGCCACCAAAGTGACCCTTCACTATAATTATAGTTACATGTTATTGTAACTTTTTCTCAATTGTTCTGAAAACTTCTACACCTTCATCAGTTTTAAACCATGCGGCCATAGCTGAATATGGGTTTTCATCAAAAGGAACAGTTAATAGTTTTCTATCGTTTGATCCCCAATGAATAGTTCTCTGGTCTTGTGATAGTTTTACTATATGTTGTTCAACTGCTCTAATAGCTGTGTTTCTTAATCCAACGTTTTCATCATTAGCAATTGCTAAGAAATTACTTGGATTTCTTCTAGCCATTAATAATAAGTCTCTTCTTAATTCTTTAGAGCTTAATGTTGCAACTTCAGATCCTTTTTCAACTCTTAAAACTGCCTCAGCATGATCTAGTTCCATATTTTTAGCAGCAGTCATTGCTTCTAGTTCTGCATCTAAATCTGCTAAGTCATCTTGAGCAACTTCTTTTTGATCCCACTCAGCAAATATACTGCCTTTTTTAGGGTGATGATGTAAAAATTTTTGTAAGTTTTGTTGTGACTCACCAACTGTCATTACTCCGTCTTCAAATATAACATGACCTAATGTGCATTCACCTTGTTGTTCATCAACAAATGGTGAGTTTTGATTAGTTGCATATCTTAATTCTCGTTGTGTGTTTGTACTTTTATCAAAATATAATAAAGGATATTGAGTACTATGTTTGGTTTGTAATGTAAAAGTTAGTGGTGTAATGTCGTGTAATAAATAATACACTCTAGTTTTAATCTCCCATTTAGGGGCTTTGATTTCTTTTGTCTTTGACATGATATGATATAATATAATTAAAAAAAATAAAGGGCTAGGCGCCGAAGCGCCTAACTCTTTAAAAAAGTATTAAGCTTGGAATAACACGAAGTTATTAGCAGCTTGAGTTACAAGACATCTCTCAGATAAGAAATGAACTTGCATTGCATCTAGTGCAGAGTTGTATACACCTCCAACAGATCCAGTGATCCAAGACTTGTAACGTCTGTCATCAGCTTCTGAAGATCTGTATCTTACGTGTAAGAATGGTCTTCTAACGTTTGTACCTAATAATTGGTCATAAACTGTAGAAGTTCCAGCAGGTACTAATACACCATCTATTCCACTAACTGCAACAGCACCTCTTGTAGAAGCATCGTTTAAGTATTTCCAGCTAGTTTTATAGAAATCATAAGAACCTCTTCTAAATCCAGAGAATCCTAAGTTAAGTGCCATTTGCTCAGAGTTTTCAAATAAACCGTAAGCAGTACCACCTTGTGAACCACCAGAGATTTGAGATAACATATCGTCAAAACCAAGATCAGTTGATCTGTTTAAGAATAACATGTTTTCTTCAATAGCTCCTTGAGTATCAAGGTTTTTAAGGATTTGATCGAAATCACTGATACCAGTAGCAGCAGAGAATCCTGACATGATGTTACCTCTTGTTTGGATAGCTTGGAATAAACCTTGCGTTCCATGAGCAGCAACAGCAGCATTAAATCCAGTGTTACCAATGTTACCAGCAGCAGCTTGTACAGCAAACTGACCAGTAGCAGAAGCTAATTCACCTTCAATCATTGCCATTTCTAAGTAGTCATCAAATCTTAGTCTTGTTTCAGACTCAGATTTTAGATACCATAAGTATCCTGATGTACCATCTTCAGTAGCAACTTCAACCCATCCAATCTGTGCAGTGTCAGAACCATTAATTTGGTATCTGTCTTTTATAATAATTGGTTGGTTGTTGAATTGAGTAAACTGTGGTTGAGCAGCGGCAAGAGATTGCCCTGTTCCTTTTGCAAACACAGAACCATATACAAATAGTTTCAAGTTAGCAGCAGTACCTAAAGAGTTTAGGTTAGCAGCAGTAAATGAAGTAACTTGTATTTGAGTTGCAGGTGCACCACCAGCAGCTACTACAGGAGCAACAACTACTACAGCTTTAACTGTAACACCAGTTGCAGTGTTCATAATAACTACAGTGTCGTTAAGGTTAATAACACCAATTGTTTGAATAGGTGTAGTTTGACCACCACCAGTTACAGGTGATACAGAAGCAGTAGAAGGAATTGATATAATTCCGATTGCAGCTCCACCAGCACTTGTTACTGAACACCCTGTGTAAGAGATGTGTAGTCTGTTTTGTTCTGACCAAATTACTTGATCAGATGTCATTGGCATTTCAGCGCCAACCATTCTTAAGAAACCAGATAAAGTTCTGTTTCCATATCTTTCAACCTCAGCTTCATAAACTTCAGGAAGGTATTGTTGAGCGAAGTCATTTCCACCTCCATTAGCAAAGTTTAAGTAGTTGCTATTTAAGATTTGTTGTTGTAGTGACGGCACGATCGAGCCGTATACAGGATTAATTTGTCCCATTTTTAATAATAATTTTTAGTTAAATTTCCGTTTTTTGATTGTCAATTTTGAAGAATCAATACCAGACACTGCTTTAACTTTAAACCCTCCAACAAAAACATCCTCAGGAGCTCTTGATCTTGGGTTAGTATCAACGTTGTTTGACTTAGCCGCAATATCTCTAATAGCATCGGACTTGCCTTGCTCATAGAAATGCTGTGCTATAGTATCAGCGTGATCAGCAGCATACATAGCTTTGTGATAACCTTTGACATCTGCAACATTACCTTTTTTATCCAGGAACTTCCCGATCGTATTATTAATGTTCGATTGACTATCGACAACATCATTAACGTTTTTAACTCCATATCTAAATTTCTTTTCACCAACGCTAAATTCAAAACCTTTGAATTCATTGTTGAAATAATCTTTAGTGTTAGACTTAAACGTTTCATGTTGTTGTTGAGCTGTGTTTTGCTCTTCGTTGTAGCGGTTGAAAAAATCTACAGCCTTTTGTTGTTCTTGAGTAGTACCAGGTCTCAACTTGATCTCTTCGTAATACTTACTCTTTAAACCTTCCAAATGGTTTTTAGCTTTTGCAACCTCTTCTTTATATGCAAGCTTCTTCTTCCGAATATCTCTTGCTTCATCTAACTCTTCATCAAATTCAAAGTTATCTTCTAGTAGAAAATTAACTTCTTCTGAATCTAAGTGAGATTTAGTTTGTTTATAATACTCTCTTAATAAAGTATCATTATCTATATTAGAATAATCCGCATTTAATCTTACGTAATCTTCTAGTGTTCCACCTGTTTCTTTCATAAAGTCTACGACTTTTTCGATGTTTTCAGGTAAATTAATATCTTGTTTTACTTCATCTGAAACCTTTACTATTGGTTGTTCTGATGATTGTACCATTTCTTCACCTATAGAAATTACCTCTTCTTCAGGTTCTTCTTTTATTTCTTCAATTATAGGTTTTTCTTCTTTTGGTTCAGCAGCCTCGCTGGACTCTTGTACTGGTTCTTCTACTTTTGTTGGTTCAGCTACAGGTGTATCTTTTACTTCTGTTTCTTCTACAGCAGTAGCTTCTTCTTTTGGTTTAGATAAATCTACTTTAATAGTTTTATCTTGTTTACTTAATTGTTTAGGTTTTTTAAGTTTTACTTTAAAAGTACCTTCTTCTAGTGTTTCTTCTGACATAATATAATATAATAAAAATTAATAAAAGTTATACAGGCTGTTGCTGCATATCCGTGTTTTCAGGTGGAATACCTGATGATTCAAAATTAGTAGGTGGAAGATCATTTTGTCTCTGACTAATTAATTTTGATTGTTGTGTGGCTTGCATTTCAGTTCGTTTATCTTTACGATCTTCTATTTCAGCTTCTTTTTTCTTAGAGTTATCTACATCCATTTGCTTAAGTTTCATATCATACTCAAATTGTTGAGCCATTATTTGTAACCTAAGTTGGTTTTCAGTTTCCATTCTTTGTATTTCAAACTGAGATTTAGATTGTTCTATTTGTGTTTCTGTTTGAGCCACAGCTTCAGCTTTTTGAACATCGTTCATTGCAGCTGCTTCTGAAGCTTCTTGATTAGCTTTACCTTGAGCTTCAATATTTTGCTGTTGCTGTATTTGTTCTTTCTCTTGTTTTTGTTGTCTCTTATATTTTAACACTTGATTGGCTAGTGTTAAATTTTTAATTTCTCTAATATCAATAGCATCTTCTAAATATATTTGCTGCTGTTGTAAAGCCATTTGTATATTTTGCTCTAACATAGCTTTTTCTTCTTCTTCAGGTTCTAAATCTAAGTAAACACCAAAGTCATATAAGTGTAATGTATCTATTTCTTGTAACGTTGCAGCATTAAATTTACCTAAACTTTTTACTAAAGCAGCATTTGTAAGATCAAAATCTATCATATCTGCTACTCTAAGTGATACGTTTTCACAAGTTCTAAGAGTTAAATATAAACTAGCATCTAATATATGTCTAGTTGCAGTATTGGATGCGTTAGCGGCTAACTTCTGTAGTCCTACTAGTGTACTCTTTTCAGGTAAACTACCATCTCTTGCTTCATTAAGCCCTGTTACATCTCTTATCATCTGTAAATAATACTGATAAGTATTAATTAACGATTGTATTTTGCCGTTAGCACTTGAGGTTTGTAATTCTTGTATTGGTACTTTACCTCTATTAGGATCACCATCTTGTGTTAAGCTTCTACCAACTATACTACCAGTTTGGAAATACATGTTCAAAGCTTCTTGCGGATTATAATTAGTACCGTTACCTAAATCGACCTCAGCTAAACCATCAACATCTACAAATACACCATCTGGTACCATCCTTGCAATTACTTGTTGTAGTTTTAACGATGTTAATTGTATCATATCAGCAAACGTTGTTATACGGTTTACTAGTGAATCAATACGTCCTTGATACATATGCGGTGCAACTATACAGTAATTCATATTAACTTTAGTTAAATCACTGTTAGGTCTTGTCATGTTTTCTGACATTTCCCATTTAAGCATTTCATCTACACCCATTACTTTAGCACCTGTAAATAATACCTCTATACTTCTGGATACTCTATCAAAGTTATCACTTGGTGGTGGTGCAAAAAAGTCAGGCTTTTCTAATGCTTTTTCTAAACCTGTATCTGTTCTTTTTATTTTAAATACCTGATCAATATAAGTTTTATATTCAAAGTATAGTACTTGAACTAAATCATTATTATTGTTTGGCCCTCTCATATAACCTTCTCTTCCAGGGTATTTAGCTATTTTATCTAACTGCTCATCGGTTAAATCTGGAAACTCTTTTTTAAGATCAGGTAAAGTTATAGCTTTTATTTCACCAACATAATATATGTCTTGAAAATTAGGATCGTTTGTGTACGAGTAAACTAAATTAGCAGGGTTAACGTAATCTATTGTAACACCTTCAGCTTTATTAAATGTTGTTTTACAAGCACCAATACCTATAGTAACTATATCTTCTGTTAATCTTTTATTAGTTAAATGATATTTATTAAAATCTAATATATTGTTTATAACTTCTTCCTCAGCAATTTCTACAGACTGTTTGTAGCTAAGTTGCATGTGTACTTCTAACTCTTCTTTTGATCCCGGTAAATTTTCAGGGTCTAATGAATTATATAATGTAGCACCTAAGTTTTGTTCTATGCTGTCTATCAATGGCTTAGCCATCATATCTTTCATTACACCGTTAGCATAGTTTGTTCTTTGCTTTTGTGAAAATGGATCTTGAGCATAAGCTTTTATATCGTAGTTTTTAGATGATATACCATTTACCACTATATCAACAAACTTAGGTATGATAGGTACTGGCTTCCAGTCTAAATTTAAGTAAGACAAATCACCATTAATAGATAATTCATCTTTATATTTTTGTATAGGTTGTTCACCTCTAGCGTATAGTCTTAATCTATTAAAATTTTGATAACCATTATTCCAACGACTGTTATTAATTCTACCTCCTCTAAACCATTCGTATTCAATTGCACGTGCAACAAGTAAGCCATATTCCAAGCTTCGCTTTTCCGCCTCAGGTACCACCTGATTAGGAAACGAACTATTAGTACTCGTATTAATCATTTATTATAATTTTTGAATTATTACCATCGTTGTTATATTTACTAAAGTTTAACGAAACTTTTTCTTTAATAACCTCGACTGTTGGTCTATATTTATTTTTATTGCAAGCCATAATAGCTAAGCCAGAACTAATTGATGCATCATGTTTTGTTCTGTTGTTTATATCAAAAGCTGCCCAATCTTCTAGTGTACGCTGAAAATACATTGTACCATACTGTTCGTTGTTGTAACCTACAAAACTATTTATATAAGATTCTATTGCAGCAGCGTGAGCTTGTTTTACATCTTCACTTGAATTAGGTATACCACCTATTTCTTTTTCAGCAACAGATAATTTATACATTGTTTTATCTGGCCTGTTCATAGAGTATTGTCTATAACCTCTACGTTTTAAATAATATAATAATCTTGGTTTGTTATTCTCTGCAAGAAGAGGCATACCATAAAAGTGTAATGCCATAAGTACATCTTCAAAAAATATGTCAGCGGTTTGTGGTCTAGCTATATATTCTAAAAAAAATAAATTAGGTGGACAAGTATCCATAGTAAACTTAGTTAAACCATGTAGAGATCCTTTTGATCCTCTACCATCTACTGTTCCTGATATATCGTAACTGTCACAACCAAAAGCACCCATGTGTTGATTAGCAGGGTACTTAACACCATTTTTAATTATATGTCTGTTTTGTTGATCTCTTTCAGGAAACCAAGAGATCATAAACCTACCTTGTTTGCTAGGTGTAAATTCTACTCTTGTATCTTTAATCCCATTTTCCCACTGAAAATTACCCTGTGTTAATACAGCAGAGTGTTTTAAATCTTCATTAAAATCTATTTGTTCGTAAATTTTAGTTAAATTAAATAAAGAAGCTTTTGTTTCATCTCTGAATGCATGTTTCTCTGTACGTGGAAACTGTCTATATAATTCATTAAGTGCATCAGGATCATCCTTAAGGCCATCTACTTCATTCTCCCAATGCTCAATAACACCTATTTCAATTGGGAAGCCATCTGGCCCTTCCTTTTTTTCTTTGGGTGTCTCGAAGACAGGTATCCCATAAGAATCAATGTATCCTTCGTAGTTCCATTCCATAGGAATGAACAAGCTATATAATCCCGAGCTAGTCTGCCCATTGCGGTTTCTTCTGGTAACGTCTGAATCATCATATATTTTTTTGTAGTTTCTACCGCCTTTATCAAGAGCATTACTTGTTGACCCCATCATACACTTACCTATAATTCTAGAACCTAATCGTAAACAAGTTTTTGTAACCCTCCAGTTGTTTAATATGTTGTCAGGTTTTTCCCACTTACCAGACTCATCGTGTACAAGTAGTTTTAATTTTTCACCATCATAACTGTTGTCACCTGTATTTTTCCAGTCAATAGTTGTATCTAATCCTTCTAATTCCTCTAACTGTTCGTTGCTATCTAATTTACGTCTTGTAAATCTACTAGCAGGAACTCTGTATGCAAGTTCTGTTTTTGGCCTATCCATACCGTCTTGTATAGGCTTGAAGAAAAATGGGTAGTTGACGGAAATGGGTACGATTT
>WLWH01000723.1_pt1 | contig 26254 bp, 12 predicted proteins | sample 6712741 | NCBI WGS metagenome assembly WLWH01 (sample SAMN12718694, study PRJNA515312) | sponge metagenome | isolation source: marine sponge | host: Mycale hentscheli | place: New Zealand: South Island, Marlborough, Capsize Point | collected 2003-05-01
CAGAGCTAGCATATCGTGTGCCAGCTTCTAAGTTTACAAGAAGATCTATAGTTTCTACAGATAAACAAGAAGACATAACAGGACTTGATACAACTATTGATTGGAAAAACACAGGTGACAATGCTTATGATGGTGAAAAACTAAGATTATTAGTACATGATGAAAGTGGTAAATGGGAAAAGCCTAATGACATACAAAATAATTGGCGTGTTACTAAAACAACATTAAGACTAGGTTCTAGAGTTATTGGTAAGTGTATGATGGGATCAACATCAAACGCTTTAGACAAAGGTGGTAGAAATTTTAAAAAATTATATGATGACTCAGATGTTACAAAAAGAAACGCAAATGGACAAACACGTTCAGGACTCTATTCTTTGTTCATTCCTATGGAGTGGAATTACGAAGGATACATTGATTCTTATGGCTACCCTGTCTTCGAAACCCCATCAGAAAAAGTGTATGGACCTCATGGAATACCAATCAAAATTGGAGTCATTGAATATTGGGAAAATGAGGTAGAAGGTCTTAAAGAAGACCAAGATGGTTTAAACGAATTTTATAGACAATTTCCTCGTACAACTAAACACGCGTTTAGAGACGAGTCTAAAATGTCTTTATTTAACTTAACAAAAATATACCAGCAAATAGATTACAACGAAGAAGCATCATCTGCCGCTGTTGTAACTGCTGGAAGTTTCCAATGGGAAAATGGTATCATTGATACTAGAGTGGTTTTTTCACCTAACAAAAACGGTAGATTTCTTATAACATGGGTGCCACCGACAAATTTACAAAACAGATTTATAATTAAAAATGGTATTAAATATCCAGGCAACGAGCACATGGGTGCTTTTGGTTGTGATAGTTACGATATATCAGGTACAGTAGATGGAAGAGGTTCTAAAGGAGCTTTAAGTGGTTTAACTAAGTTTAGCATGGAAGATGCTCCTGTTGATCATTTTTTCTTAGAGTATATTGCTCGTCCGCAAACTGCTGAATTGTTTTTTGAAGACGTACTTATGGCATGTATATTTTATGGTATGCCAATACTAGCAGAAAATAATAAACCTAGATTATTATATCATTTTAGAAGAAGAGGTTATAGAGGATTTAGTATGAATAGACCAGATAAAGTCTATGCTAAATTATCAGTAACAGAAAGAGAGATTGGTGGAATACCTAACTCTAGTCAAGATATAATACAAGCACACGCTGCTGCTATTGAAACATATATAGAAAATGCTGTAGGATTTGATGGTGACAGTTATGGAGATATGTATTTTCAAAGAACGCTAGAAGACTGGGCTAATTTTGACATAACAAGAAGAACAAAATATGATGCATCTATAAGTTCTGGACTCGCTATTATGGCTTGTAATAAAAATAGATATGCTCCAGTTAATAGAACGATAAGAAAAACTATAGACCTTGGGATAAAAAGATATAACAACAAAGGTACATTATCAAAAATAATTAAGTAAATGAATATATACACAAATCCAAACAGTTCTTTTCCTAGCCAAGTTGTGCCGGACGAAGTAAAAAACTCGTTGAAATATGGAGAGCAAGTTGCTCAAGCTATTGAAGGTGAATGGTGGAGACAAGGTGGTAATGGAACTAGATTTGCTACATCATATAATAGATTTCATAGTTTAAGATTATATGCAAGAGGTGAACAACCTGTGCAAAAATACAAAGACGAGTTAGCTATTAATGGCGACATGTCTTATCTTAATTTAGACTGGAAACCAGTACCTGTATTATCTAAGTTTGTTGATATCGTAGTTAACGGTATGACAAATAAAGTTTTTGAAATAAAAGCTAGTGCTCAAGATCCAATATCATTAAAGAAAAGAACAGACTACGCTACAGCTATATATGAAGATATGTTAGCTAAACCTTATTTAGAAGAATTAAAAACAAAATTAGGTTTAGATTTATATCAAAGTCCTAACCCTGAAGGTTTACCAGAAAATGAAGAAGAGTTAGATATGCATATGCAATTAACTTATAAGCATGCTGTAGAAATAGCTGAAGAAGAAGTTATAGATAATATATTAGCTAAAAATAAATTTGTTAATATAAAGAAAAGATTTAATTATGATTTAGTAACATTAGGTATTGGTGCAGTTAAAACAAACTGGAACAAAGCTAATGGTATTACAATTGACTATGTTGATCCTGCAAGATTAATATTTTCTTATACAGAAGATCCAAACTTTGAAGACATATACTATGTAGGAGAAGTTAAGTCATTAACTATTGGTGAAATAGCTAAAGAGTTTCCTGATCTTACAGAAAGTGAATTAGATAAAATATCTAAACAAACAGGCAACAGAGATACTTTATACGGTTGGTCTACTTATGATCCTAATACTATACAAGTTTTATATTTTGAATATAAAACATACAACAGTCAAGTATTTAAAATAAAAGAAACAGATCAAGGTTTAGAAAAGTCATTAGTAAAAGATGATAATTTTAATCCACCAGAGTCTGATACGTTTTCTAAAGTATCAAGAAAAATAGAAGTATTATACAAAGGAGCTAAAGTAATTGGTAATAATGAATTGCTAAGATGGGAGCTTGCTGAAAATATGACAAGACCTTTTGCTGATACTACAAAAGTAGAAATGAGTTATGCTATTGTAGCACCAAGGATGTACCAAGGAAGAATTGAATCTATTGTTAGTAAAACTACTGGTTTTGCTGATATGATTCAATTAACACATTTAAAGCTACAACAAGTTATGTCTAGAATAGTACCAGATGGTGTATTCTTAGATATGGACGGTTTAGCAGAAGTTGATTTAGGTAATGGTACAAATTATAATCCAGCAGAAGCATTGAACATGTATTTCCAAACTGGTAGTATTGTTGGTAGATCACTTACTCAAGAAGGTTCACTTAACCAAGGTAAAGTACCTATTCAAGAACTAACTAGTTCTAGTGGCCAAGGTAAAATACAAAGCTTAATACAAACTTATCAGTATTACTTACAAATGATACGTGATGTAACCGGACTTAACGAAGCTCGTGATGGTAGTGATACAGACAAGAACAGTTTAGTAGGTTTGCAGAAGTTAGCTGCTAACGCATCTAATACTGCTACAAGACATATATTAAACTCTAGTTTATGGTTAACACTTAGAACATGTGAAAACATTTCTTTAAAAGTAGCTGATTCATTAAGTTATCCTTTAACTTTAAACTCTTTAAAAAGTTCTATATCTACTTACAACGTAGGTACATTACAAGAGATACAAAATTTAAATATACATGATTTTGGTATTTACTTATCATTAGAACCTGAAGAAGAAGAAAAAGCACAACTAGAACAAAATATACAAATGGCTTTACAGCAAGGTGGTATAAACCTTGAAGACGCTATTGATATACGTCAAATTAAAAATTTAAAACTTGCTAATGATGTTTTAAAACAAAGACGTAAAAAGAAAGAAGCTAGAGAACAAGCTAACCAACAAGCTAACATACAAGCTCAGGCAGCAGCTCAAGCTGATTCAGCTGAAAAAGTAGCATTGTCAGAAGTACAAAAACAAGAAGCTATATCAGGTTCTAAAGTACAATATGAGCAAGCTGTTAATCAAATGGAAATACAACGTATGCAAATTGCTGCTCAAATAGAACAGCAAAAAATGGAGATCCAACATCAATATGATATGGCGTTAAAAGGTATGGATGTCCAAGCTATGGAGAAAAAAGAAAATATGATCGAAGATCGTAAAGATAAACGTAGTAAAATGGAAGCTACACAACAAAGCGAATTAATTAGTCAAAGACAAAATGATTCTTTGCCTAAAAACTTTGAACAACCAGACATGGCATCTATGACGCCAAGTGTCTAATTATTAATTATTTAATTATATTATATTATGTCAGAAGAAACAAAAACAACTGAACCTGTTAAACAGGAGGGTGACTTTAAAATAAAGTCAAAAACAAAAGTTAAAAAGTTTACTGAAAAAAAAGAAGAACCAGTTAAAGTAGATCTTACAAAAGATCCAAATGTGAAAGCTGAAGAACCTATTAAAGTAGATTTAACACAGAAAAAAGAAGAAACAGATGCCATTCAAATCGGAGAAACAGAGAAGGTGGATGTGGGCGAACAAACCGGAGATGGCAAAAGCGTGGACGTTGGAGGAGACAAACCAGTTGAAGAGTCCAGCCCGATTATTGAAGAAATTCAAGAGGTGGGAGAAAAGCCACTACCAAAACAAGAAGAAATAGCTCAACCAACTAAAGTTGATTTACCAGACAATGTAGAAAAACTCGTAGAGTTTATGAAAGAAACTGGTGGAACTATAGAGGATTACGCTAGACTCAACGCTGATTATTCAAACGTTGATGAAAATACTTTATTAAAAGAATATTATAAAAATACTAAACCACATCTTTCGGATGATGATCTTGCATTTGTAATGGAAGAAAATTTTTCGTTTGATACTGATTTAGATGAGGAGCGAGATATCCGCAGAAAGAAACTCGCAAAAAAAGAAGAAATTGCAAAAGCCAAAAAGCATTTAGAAGATTTAAAGGTTAAATACTACGATGAGATTAAGTTAAGACCATCGCAAAACCCAGATCAACAAAAAGCTGTAGACTTTTTCAATAGATACAACAAAGATCAAGAGTTAGCTACACAACAGCACGAAAGATTTGTTAACGATACTAAAAGTTTATTCTCTGATGATTTCAAAGGTTTTGATTTCGAAGTTGGAGAAAAGAAATTTAGATATGGCGTTAAAGATCCTAGTTCAGTTGCAGAAAATCAATCAAACATTAACAACTTCGTCGAGAAGTTCTTAGACAATGAAGGTAATGTTAAAGATACGAAGGGTTATCATAAAGCTATGTACGCTGCTCAGAATGTAGATCGTATTGTAAAACATTTTTATGAACAAGGTAAAACCGACGGAATTAAAAACGTAATGCAAAGTTCTAAAAATCCTACACTAGATGCTCCGCGTCAAAGTGCAGGTGAAGACATATCATTAGGTGGTTTTAAAGTACGTGCTATAAACGGAGTAGATAGTTCTAAGTTGAAAATTAAAACAAGTAAATTTAACAATTAAAACTAAAAAAAATGGGTGTATTAAGTCCTCAATTTGGAAGTTTAATACCTTCACTAACTACACAAACTTTAACTAGCAATTATTTAAATTTTAATAGTGGTGGTGGGAATGACTTCGCACAACAATATCTACCGGAAATATATGAAGCAGAGGTAGAGCGTTATGGAAACAGAACGTTAAGTGGCTTCTTAAGAATGGTTGGCGCTGAAATGCCAATGATGTCTGATCAAGTAGTTTGGTCTGAGCAAAATAGATTACACATAGGTTACGACAACGTAAGTTGTTCTGCTGTTGGAGCAAACGCAGGTAATAGAATAACTTTACCAGGCGGTGTTACTAACACAGTTTTCGTTAACATGACTGTTGTAATTATGGATCCAGCTAACCCAGCATTTACTGTAAAAGCAATTGTAGTTGCTACAGGTGCTGCAGGTGCAGGTGGAGCAGGTGGAGCTCAAAACTTTGATGTTTTACCTTACACTAGAGTTAATGTAAACGCTGGAGCAGCTTTAACTGGATTAAAAGTATTTGTATACGGTTCTGAATTTGGAAAAGGTTCTCAAGGTCCTACTACAGGAACTTCTGGACAATCTATCCAACCTCAGTTAACTACTTTCAGTAACAAACCAATTATCATCAGAGACAGATACGCTGTAAGTGGATCTGACACTGCTCAAATCGGTTGGGTTGAAGTAGCTTCTGAAGATGGAACTTCTGGATACTTATGGTATTTAAAAGCTGAAGGTGAAACTAGATTACGTTTCGAAGATTACTTAGAAATGGCAATGATTGAAGGTGAATTAGCTAATGGCGTACAAGCAGGAACAATTTCTGGAACTGCTGGTCTTAGCTTTGCTGCTGGAGCAACTGCTGGTCAAATAGGTACTGAAGGTTTATTTGCTGCTATCAATAATGGTGGTAATGTACTTTCTGGTTACGCTGGATCTTTACAGGATTTTGATTCTGTATTAGAAAACTTAGATTCTCAAGGAGCTATTGAAGAAAACATGCTTTTCTTAGATAGAAAAACTGAGTTACTATTTGATAATATGTTAGCACAACAAAACTCTTACGGAGCTGGAGGTACATCTTACGGTGTATTTGAAAACTCTGAAGATATGGCATTAAACTTAGGATTTTCTGGTTTCAGAAGAGGTTCTTATGACTTCTACAAAACTTCATGGAAATACTTAAACGATGCTTCTACAAGAGGTGGTTCTGCTAACTTTGTTAACGGTGATAACATTGATGGTGTATTAGTTCCTGCTGGAACTTCTACAGTATACGATCAGTTACTTGGAACAAACATCAGACGTCCTTTCTTACACGTAAGATATAGAGCTTCTCAAGCAGATGACAGAAGAATGAAATCATGGTTAACTGGTTCAGTTGGCGGTGCTTCTACTTCTAATTTAGATGCAATGGAAGTAAACTTCTTATCTGAAAGATGTTTATGTGTACAAGCTAGAAATAACTTCGTATTATTTACAGCTTAATATTTATTGTAATATTTACCCTCGTAAAAACTACGGGGGTAATTATTACTCTTATATTTTTTTAACTATTTAATTATATTATATCATGTCAAAAACAAAAGAAAAAGAACCTAAGGCTAAAAGCACTTGGGAAATAAAAGATAGAAACTATTTTTTAACAGGAGATAAAGAACCTTTAACATACACGTTAAAATCAAGACATACGGAAAAATATCCGTTATTATATTTTGATTCACAATCAAACACGCAAAGAGCGTTAAGATATGCTACTAATCAAAACTCACCATTTGTAGATGAACAAAAAGGAGAAGTTACATTAAAGCATATTATGTTTAAAGATGGGTCTTTATTTGTACCTAAAGAACAACAAGCTTTACAAAAGCTTTTATCATTGTATCACCCAGATTTAAACGGTAGATACGCAGAATTAAAACCGCAAGCTATTGCTCAAGATGAATTAGTTGATTTACAACTAGAGATCATGGCATTAAACGCCGCGAGAGATATGGACGTAGAACAAGGAGAAGCAATCTTAAGAGTTGAAATAGGATCAAGCGTTTCTGATTTATCGTCTAAAGAAATAAAAAGAGATTTATTATTATTTGCTAAAAGAAATGCTAGATTATTTATTAATTTAGCTAAAGACGAAAATGTAATGTTAAGAAACTTTGGCATTAAAGCAACTGAAGCAGGAATTATAAATCTATCTCAAGATCAAAGAACCTTTGTTTATGGTTCAAACAAACGTAAATTATTTACAATACCATTTGATGAAAATCCTTACTCAGCACTAGCTGCATGGTTTAAAACAGATGAAGGAGTAGAAGTTTATAAAACTATAGAGAAAAAAATCTCTTAACCTGTAATACTAATATAGGGTCCGTTTACTCGGGCCCAATATTATAATAAAAATATTCAAATGGCAATAAACGTAAACGCTGTATACAAAACAGTATTATTAATACTTAACCAACAACAGAGAGGATATATGACTCCTGATGAGTTCAACAAAGTCGCAACTCAGGTTCAGTTGAATATATTTGAAAAATACGAAGACGATTTAAATCAGATGTATCGTGTGCCACAAAATGACACTGAGTACGCTAATCGCGTAAAAAACATTGAAGAAAACTTACAATTCTTCCAAAGAACAGGCACCACAGCTGGTGCAAATCCTTTTACACTAGTGCCTACTGATATATATAGATTAGGTACTGTAATGTATAAAAGCGTAGAGCTAACTCAATATGCTCAAAGAAATGAATTAATGCAAATTCTAAAATCTCCTTTAACACAACCAACAACTACTTTTCCTATTTATTTATACGAGAATAATCAATTATTTGTTTATCCTACAAGTATAATAATTCCAGGTGATGTTACTTTTTCTTATTTAAAAACACCTGCAGACGTTGTGTGGGGTTATTCAATTGGAGCACTAGGACAATTTTTATATGCATCAGGTTCATCAACTAATTTTGAATTAAATATTTCAGAACAAACAAATGTTATAACTAGAATATTAGCTTATGCTGGAGTTATAATAAACGATCCTACTATAATACAAGTAGCACAAGCAGAGACACAGCAAGAAGAACAAAACTCAAAAATGTAAAACATGGCAAGACCTGATGGAGGATTAATCCAAGAAACAAATCTACAATATTACGCGGGTGCGCAGATTATATACACTTCAGTTGCCGCAACTACTGTTTATACATTTACCTTTAATACACAGTTAAGTTTAGGTAGCGCAACTAGTTTTGCTCCAACAGATCCTGATTTTAGTTTAAATAACTTTAGAATATACACTAGTCCAAACGGTATAAATAACTGGACAGAATATGTAACAACGTATACTTTAGTTAATAACTCTACTGGTAGTATAATAACTTTAGGTAATGGCCAAAATATAGGTACATATGTAAAAGTACAATTAAAAGCAGATGCTGTTGCTAACAATTACGGTGGTTATCAATACACAAGTTTAAATGATATAGTAAACAATTTTATTGTAGGTTATGTTGGTCAAGATAAACTTATACCTAGAGTTAATAGAACAGATGTTATATTTCATGCAAAACGTGGTTTACAAGAATTTAGTTTTGATACGTTAAAAAGCATTAAATCGCAAGAACTTACTGTGCCACCTAGTTTAGGTGTTGTTATACCACAAGATTATGTTAACTATGTTAAACTGTCGTGGGTAGATGTATCTGGAGTTAAACATACTATATATCCTACACAATTAACCAGCAGTCCGTCAAACGCGCCCGTACAAGATCAACTAGGTAATATAATACAAGATAACTTTCAAGAAAACATAGATGGTACTTCTATAACAAACGAAAGATGGCAAAGTAATAATACAGCCAATATAACAGGTTTAGGCTTTGTAAATTCAAACGCTCCTGAGGTTTGGATGTATGATTGGTGGGGAGAAAACGCTTGGGGTGCTGGAGGTTATTATGGTCAAAGATACGGAGGTGATCCAGTTAACATGCAAATGAACGGTTGGTTTAATATAGATGAAGCTAGAGGTACGTTTAATTTTTCAAGTGATTTAGCTGGTAAGTTAATAATATTAGAATATATATCCGATGGACTTGCTTATGATTTAGACACTAAAGTACCTAAGATGGCGGAAGAAGCAATGTACCAACATTTACTATATAGTATATTATCAACAAGAAGAGACACTGTTCAGATAGCGCCACAATATAAGCAACAACGATACGCTGCTTTGCGTAATGCTAAAATAAGATTATCAAATATAAAGTTAGATGAAATCGTTCAAGTTATGAGAGGTAAGTCTAAATGGATTAAACACTAGTACATGGCAGAAATTAAAAACACTTTTCTCAAGCAGAAAATGAATCAAGATATTGACTCTCGATTATTGCCTAACGGTGAATATAGAGAAGCTATAAACTTAATGATTAGTAGATCAGAAGGATCAACTGTTGGTGAGTTTGAAAACGCTCTTGGTAATACTTCTGTACGTAGTTTAAATGGAGATAACGCTGTTATAATTGGTCATTATGTAAATGAAACTACTAATAAAGTTTATTTATTTGCTACTAATCATAATGATGTTAATGGAGTTAGATCTGTTGGTGCTGATCATTTTATATATGAATTAACTTTAGAAGGTTCATTTAATTTAGTTACTTTAGTGACTGGTAATTTTTTAAACTTCAATCAATCTTTTCCAGTTATAGGTGTTAATCTTGTAGAAGATTTATTATTTTTTACAGACAATTTAAATCAACCTAGAAAAATAAACACATCTTTAGCTAATCCTTCACAATTAACTGTTCCTACTCACTACACTAACGAAGATCAAATATCAGTAGCTAAGTACGCTCCGTGCGAACCAGTTGTTGTTATGGATAGAATAAATATAAGATTAACAGTGGCTGCTGTAGGTTTAACAACTAGCATAACTGTAGATACTGTCACTGGTTTAAAAATAGGTGATTTTATTTCTCCTTTTGAAACTATTAATCCTTCTGCTTTTCCTACTCCTTTGTCACAATGGAATAAAGCTAATAAAATTATAGCTATAACAGGTAATGTTTTAACCTTGTCAGAAGGTATGACTGCTCCTAATAGTTTTAAACTAATAGCACAAAGATCTACAATGACTAACAAAACGTCTGTGTTTGATTCTAATGGTGCTCAGGTCACGGCTACAGTAGCTGGTAATAATCCAGTTGCTTTAACCGCTACTTATACTTTTGATGTTTTAGGTACTAATTTTTCTCCAGACATAATGCCAACTCCTGGTGATATAGTTACAGGTACTGGAATTTCTGCAAACACAACTATTCTTACCGCTACAGCTACTCAATCAGTAACAAACTTTGATGGACAAAACTTTGTGACCTGGGTAGTAACATTATCTAAAACAACTACAATAGCAAATGGCTCAGGAAATGTTATACAAATAGCTATTAACCCAGACTATGATGCTGGTTGGCGAGGTGATGCTGCTTTTTTAGAAGACAAATTTGTAAGGTTTAGTTATAGGTTTAAATTTGAAGATAATGAATATTCTTTAATGGCTCCATTTAGTCAGCCAATGTTTATACCTAAACAATACAGCGAATTTGGAGGTGGTCAAAACCCAGATTTTGTTGATATGGACAATGCTTATAAGTCAACCGTAGTTAATTGGTTTGAAAACAATATAGATAACATAGTGTTAAAAACACCTATGCCTTATAACAATCCGCAGACTATGCTATCAAGTCTTTTAGCTACAGAAATAGATTTACTGTATAAAGAATCTGATGCTTTAGCAGTTAAAGTTTTAGACACTGTTAAGTTTGTTGATTTAGCTAGTAACGCTTTTTCGGCAATAACATATGTTGATCCTGTGCATGGAGATAATGTTAATCAGTTTTTTTATAATTATAATTACTCGTCTAATAAACCGTATAAAACGTTACCAGAAAATCAAACAACAAGAGTTTACGACAAAGTACCTGTAAAAGCTTTAGCACAAGAAATGATAGGTAACAGAGTTGTATATGGTAATTATGTAGACAAACATAGTAGCCCTGATTCAATACCGTTTAGTGCTTTAATTAGCGACAAAAGACCTTACAATGATAATTTCATACAATACCCTTATCATAACTTAAAACAAAACAGGACATATCAAGTTGGCTTTGTGTTGTCTGATAGATACGGTAGACAGTCAGATGTTATATTATCCTCTTATGATAATGTTGATGGTATTAATGGTTCAACTGTTTTTGCTCCATACAATACTGTAACAGAGCAAATAAACAACCCTATAATAGATTGGCTAGGAACTTCACTAAACATACGAATAGACTCGGCAATAGGCCAAGCAACTACTGGTGGTCAACCTGGAATATGGAACGCTACTACAAATCCTCTTGGTTGGTATTCTTATAAAGTAGTTGTAAAGCAACAAGAGCAAGAGTATTATAACGTTTATCTTCCTGGTTTTGTAAATGGTTTACCTATAACAGGAACTGATGAAGAAAACAAATCTTCTTTTTCTGTGTTACTTAGTGACAACATTAATAAAGTACCTAGAAATTTACAAGAAGTAGGACCTACTGATACAGAATATAGCAGTAGTGAAATGTTATATATTAGAATAAATAATCCAAACATAAATAAAAAATTAAATAGACCATACGGTTATCCATTAAAAACTTCTGCTTGGAACCAACAATATTATCCTGGTTTTTTAAGCCAAGAAGTATTATCAATAGCTACCGTTAAAGATATGGAAATATCAGGTATACCTTTTAAGCCTAATGCTCCTGAAGGAACATATGGCGCAACAGGAGTAGATACAAGTGCTGCTATTGAAACACCAGTATCTATAGGTTCAATACCATGGGGAACATCACCTGTGTTACAACCTTTTTATAATTCTGATTTAAATCCTTTTGCAATTAAAATAGACACAACAGCTAACGGTAAAGTAGCTTTAGCAACAACAGTTCCTATTGTACCAGGCGGCGTTGGTGCTGATACTAATGCAGAAGATGGAACAGGTTCAAGTGATATTATTACAATGCAGCCTTTTTTAAGCGTGGCAGAAACTAAACCAGTTTATTCTTTATTAGAAATATTCTGGGAAACTTCTTTACAAGGAAAAATAAACACATTAAATAGTTTAATAAATTCTCAATACGCTGGTATAACAACAATAAGTAGTAGCTCTGCTACATTTTTAGAAAGCGCAGCTACTGCAACTCAAATTGGTAATTCACTTACTTTTGCAACAGGCGGTGGCACAACAGTAACAAATGCTAGTCATTTAACTGTTACGCTATTGTCAGCGTTTAGACAAAGCGATGTTACACAAAGTACTGATGTAAAATCTAATTTTGATTTAGCTTTAAAAAGCGGACAAGCTCAAGCTGTTTATGATTTAGACACTGCAACAACTTTTTTCTATAGCAATACATCTCAAGCAAACCCTTCTACTGATGTTTACAATATAACAATTAAAACAGTTTATGACAATGGTAGTGGTGATCCTGGTTTTCCTTTTACAGACACACATAGTTATGTAGCAACGCTTGGTAATGTTGCTCCTTCGTTTACAACTAACCCTATGAATCCTACTGGTATAACAATAGCTAGCACTACAATAAAACAATATGCTGCTGTAAATGGAACTGCTAAAACATCTAATAACACAGATGAATTAGTGTTTTCGTTAGGATCAGGTAATCCTTCTTCAGTAACTAATCAGTTTACAATGAGTTCTTCTGGACTATTATCTACTAATAGTGCTTTGACTGAAGGAGATACTTGGGTGATTATAATTACGGCTACAGATGTAAATGGTAGTGGTCTTTCTACAAACGCAACTATAACTTTTACAGTAGGTGTTCAACATGTGCCTCAAGCTATATGCAACAATAACCAGCTTTCTAGTGTTGCCGCTTGTACACAAAGCTATGAAGCTTTCTTTGGAGCAAGTTCTTCAACTTCGTCAACAGGTTCTTACGGCATAATAGGTGGTATATCTTATCCAGGAAATGCTATACAGTTTTATAACGTACGAGCTAACTTTACAAATGCAACTACAGGAGCGTTAACACAAGGTGTAATGGCTTTAACTCCACTTTTAACATCTACTAATGGAGCGAGCGGTGGTAGTTTGTCAGTTTACTATACTGTTCAATACAGAGCAAACCCTTCATCAAGTTGGTCACAAGCAGTTGATACTGGTGGTAATAGTATATCATCAAGACAAATAACAGCTACAAACGGAAATCCAGGAACAGAGACTTTAAATTTTTCTATACCAGGAGAATACAGAGCTTTTTCAACTAACGTAACAGGTGAAGGTTGTGCTGGAAATACTGGAGGATTTAAGTTTAATTTTACAGACGCAACGTACAACGGTCAATGCGCTTTAGGTCCACTGTAATAATCAATAAAAACAAGTAATTAATATAATATGCCACTAACACTAGAAGTTTCTTATTTCAACTCATATTACGTGAAGAGATTAGCAGACACTCCTTACATACCAACAGCAGGAGCAGACAGAACAGCTGTAACAACTGGTGTTGTTAGCGCTGGAAGTAACGCTACATTTGCTAGTGGTGGTTTAGGTACTCCTGCTATAGGCATGGTTGTGTCAGGTGCTGGTGTATCTGCTGATACAAAAATAACTTCAGTAAATCAAACACAAACCGTAATGACGTTTGATAAAGACGTTACGTTAACCGCAAGCGCTTACACGTTTACTTACATATGGGTTGGACCTCAAGTGTCTAATCCAGACGAAGATTGGTATATAGAAGAATCACGCATTAGAGGAGGTTATAATAACACATCTACTGATTATGGTGTAAAAGCATATATAGTTGAAGAACAAGATGCCCAAGCACGCAGAGGAAACTCTCTTATATACTCTGGTATATTTAATTCACGAACAGGTACAAATCAAACAAACCAGTTTAGTGTAGCTGAAGAAATAACTAGAAGTGTAGATCCTATAAGCGGTTCAATACAAAAGTTATTTGCTGAAGATACTAACTTACTTATATTTCAAGAGCGTAAAGTTAACAACGCTTTAATAGATAAAGATGCTATATTCACAGCCGAGGGTTCTGCTATAACAACATCAGGTAGATTAGTTATAGGACAGATAACACCTATTGCAGGAAACTGGGGTATAAGTAAAGATCCTTTATCATTTGCTGTGTATGGTTATCAAAAATATTTTGTGGATAGAAACAGAAACGCTGTATTAAGATTAGCTGGGGGTAACATAACAGAAATATCAAACTACGGTATGATTGATTTCTTTAGAGATCAACTATCAGCTGTTACAAGCACAGGTGTTATATTAGGTGCTTATGATAATTATAATCAAAACTATGTTTTGTCTATACAACCTAATAATAGATATGAACCAGATGGTACTGCTTACAAAACTTTAACCTTTGACGAAAGATCACAAGGTTGGACTAGCTTTTTTACATATAAGCCAGACGCAATTTTTAGTTCACAAGGTAGTTTTTATTCAGCAAAAGATGAATCAGACAATAGTAGAATATTTAAACATTATACTAACCAAACTAGAAATAGTTTTTATGGCTCAACAAGTAGTTCATCTGTTCAATTTGTATTTAATCCATCGCCTAACAATATAAAAACATTTCAAACAATAAATTACGAAGGTACTAATGGTTGGGAAGTAACAGCGTTTTTATCTGACGAAACAGGGTTTGATGCTGTAAATGGTAATTGGATTAACCATGTAGATACAATAGTACAAGGAACAGGAAACAACCAATACAAAAAAATATATAGCTACGACGAAGGAGCTTATACAGAAGATAATATCCAGTACAGAGCTGGGTTTGATAGAAAACAAAATAAATATATGGCGGTTATACCTAATAATACGCAGACACCTATACCAGGTGAAGTAGTGTTTGGTAACCAGACAACAGGTATAAAAGCTTATTATGCAACAGTAACTATGAAGACAGACGCAACTACAGATCCTAACGGGTTAAAAGAATTATTTGCAGTTAGTAGTACATTTGCGTTAAGATAATAAATAAATACAAATAAATATGCCATTAGCAACAACATTAGGAGTAGCCTCAAGCGTGATAAGCGGTATTATAGGCGGAGCGGCTGCAAAAAAAGCAAAAAGAGCTGCTGCAAAAAAAGCTAAAGCTTTGTCAAGAAAACTAGATTTTTTAGAAAATAACAGACAGGCAATAATAAATCCTTACGAGGGTATAACTGATTTATCTAGTATGGCTACTGATAGATCTGGACAAATGAGTAATGCTTTTAATAATTTATCTGTAGCAACAAAAGCCGCTGAAATGCAAATTGAAGAAGCTGATATCGCTTTAGCAAATACGTTAGACACTTTAATGGCTAGTGGGGCAGGAGCAGGTGGAGCAACTGCTTTAGCGCAAGCTGCTTTAAGATCTAAGAAAAATGTAGCGGCTAGCATAGAGTCTCAAGAAAAATCTAACGAAGATAGAAGAGCACAAGGTGAAGCTGATTTAGAAAGAAGACAATTAGCTGAAAAACAAAGAATAGAAGGCATAGCAATGAGTCAAGCTGAAAAAGTTCAACAAGCTGAAGTGTCTGGAGCGCAGTTTGTATTTAATGCAACTGAACAAAGAGAAGATGCTAAGATAGATAGAGTAGCTACACAGCTAGATAACGCTCAAGCTCAAATAGCTCAAGCAAGAGCAGACGGAACAGCTGCGATAACAGGAGCTATCGGAGGTATAGCCAATGCTTTTACTCCATCTTCTGGAACAACTTCTTCTGGAACAACTCAAGTATAAAATTAATATAACATGTCATATAGAAATCCAAAATATATAAATCAATCGGTTCAAGGTTCTTTTGATAAACTTCAAAGCACTATTAACGCTAGCGTTTCACAAGCTAAGAAAGTAGAAAAAGATCAAGAGCTTTATGATAAAGCTAAAGAAAGCGCTAGAGTGTTAGCTGGCTCAACACAAAGTCAAGCTACAATAACTAGAAACGCTTCAATGAATACGCAAGGTAATCAAATGACTCGTGGCAAGGTTGGTCAATATTTTGAAGGGTATCCAGCAAGAGCTGCTGAAATAGCTATGGAGCTTAGTAAAACTCCTAAACCAGATAACTATGGAGAACTACAAGCAGAATTAGAGTGGATAAACAACTCTCCAGAAACAATGAAAGGTATGTTAACAAATGCACAAAGTTTTTTAAATATAAAAGACATGAGTGATATTGATCCAAATCAAAACAGTGATATACTTTTAGCGTCTCAAGTATTTAATGGAGAATTAGGTTTTACTGAAGAAAATGGATTTACATATGATTTTAAAAGAGGTGAAGGAAATACTATAGAAATGGTTTTTACAGGCCAAGGTTATATACCGCCAATGGTAAATGGCAAAGCAAACACAAACCCTGACGATTTAGTTAGCTTTCCACCTGAAGGTTATTCTATGAATAGCGCTGGTATGGAATCAATGGAAAAACAAAATCAATCGTTAATTGTTAGTACACCTAAAATGAGTCAAAAAGTAAATAGCGCATTAAAAGGTACTAATATTTTAGCTGGCGCTAATTTTAACGATGACGGAGTTTACATCGGTGGTGGTATATTTAATAAAGATTTACTAGGTGAAGAAATAGAAACAAAAACATATGAAGGAAAAGACTATGAATTTTTAAGAGTAGATCCTACAAAAGTTGCTGCAGCTATGGGACCTGAACTTCAACAACAAGTAGATTCTTTTATTGGACCAGGTGGTGACAACGGCCAAGCTAGATCAGTATGGAACATGCGTATTGCTAAAGATGCTTCTGCAGTTGTTTTCAACAAAGAACTAGCTCAACAAGCTTTTCCTGATTTAGGAGACGATACAGAAGCATTAAAAGCTGCATGGGAAAAAGGATCTGGAATATGGAGCTATGATAAAGATATTGGAGATGAACAAAGAAAAGTATTTAATGTTATGTATAGAAAATTTATAGTAGATGACGTTGTAGCAACTATGGAAGATGATTCTTTAATTAGTCAAAGATCTAACGCGTTTGGTCAACAATCCACAACACCTAATTTAAATCAACCTACTAATTAATGGCAACTTATTACGATGATAATAAAAATGAAATAACTTATGAGCAATGGAAAGCTAATAAAGAAAAAAAAGAAGCTGAAAAATTAGAAGCGCAAAACGCTAAAAAAGAAAATGTTTATAAAGGTAATAGAAAACTAGCTAAAAAAACTTGGGAATTTTTAACTAAAAAACAAACTGTTAATCAAGATTTTGATACTTGGTTAAACGGAATAAATAAAAACCCTGAAGGTCAAGCAAATGTTCACAGTTATTTATTAGATCAAGGTGCTATCGATCAAGATTTTAACACATGGAGAAATGGTTTTATAGGAAATAAAACTGTTACAGAAAAAGAAATTGGTCCTACTTTTTTAGTTGATGGTCAAACATTAGATATAAATGGTGTACCTGTCAATATTCAAGGTAACACAACAAGAGAAGTGGCTTCAAATTTTGAAGGTGAATTAAAAAATATTCAAGCAAAAGTTGATAATTTAATAAACAATCCTTTAATAAATGAAAAAACAAAAAAAGCAGATATAGCCGCTACTAACAAAGCTATAAAAGATATACAAGCCAGCGCACCTAGTATATTACAAGTAAATGACATTTTTGATGGAGATAATTTAACAGAAGCTGAAGCAAAAAAGTTAGAAGAATTAGCTCCTTTAAAAGTTGTAGAGATCGATGAATTTACAGGTAAACCAAGTTTTGATAAAGATAATAGCAATGACGATATAGGTTTTGATGTCAAAAGAAAAGAAGCTATGGCTAAAATTATAGCTGCTAGGCAAGAAAAACTAGATTTATATAACAAAGGAGAACTTGAGTTATCAACTGAAGATTTAATAAAAATTACAAAAATAAACCCAGAAGTTGAAGCGTATTTAAAAGAAAAAATGCCTGAATTTAATGATCTTGAAACAAGACAAGATTTAGAAGAAGCATACGCTAACACTATAAACACCGCTGTTGCTGATGATCCTAGATTTTCATCTATAACTACTGATATAAAAAACAATATTAACGATTTGAGTAATGACAAATGGACTGAAATTGGTGATAAATATGATATTCTCAGTGAAGATGGTTTTAAATTAGCTCAACAAGAATACACTGATTGGTGGAATAAAGAGTTTCAAACTAGATTAGGAGAAAATAAAGAAGCAGTTAAGTTATTTACAGAGTATGGCATAAGTGGAGAAAAAACCTTTGCCGAAGTTAGTAGAGATTTTGATAGACAATTGGTAGATTCAGAACAAGAAGACAGCTTAAGACCTGATTGGATGCCTGAAAAATCTTTAATAGGAGGAAGTTTAGACTTGTGGGATAATTTATTTAGTACAAAAACAGCGGATAAATTATATGAAATGGCTGGTTTTGACATAGACAATCAAGAAGAAAGCTCTAAAGACTTTAATTTATTACAAGAATTATATACTGGAGCTGGTTTTATACTTGAAGCAGGAGATAAACTACCAGAATCTGTTAGTTCTAACATCAACAAAGTGCAAGTTGCTTTAGGTAAAGAAGAACTTGAAAGAAGAGCCGATGTTGTTAGTAATTTAGAAAAACAAATTAAAGACGGTAAACTTAACAAAGATATGACGTTAGGTGAAGCTAGAAAACTAGACGAAAGCTTAAACGAAAGATTAGCGTGGCATGATTGGACATGGGCAGATAAAGATAATTTAGGTGAATATTTGACAAGAAAAGAAAAAAGAGAAAATATATCTGAAAAAAGTATATCTTTTGACTTAGAAGAAATGGCTGAGGCAAATGCTAAAATGGCAAAATTTATTACACCAGACACAGGCGCTTCTATAGTTAACCCTTTTGGTAATAATAATTTATTAGGCTTAATGGAGGCTATGTCTATGGGTATAGATCAAGCCCCTCATATGGTTCCTTCTATACTTGGTACAACAATGTTAGCTGCGTCAGGAGTTAGTTTAGTTGGAACTGGTGGGCTTTCAGCTGGAGGTTCTGTTCCTTTAGCAGCTGCTGGTGTTTCTCTTATTGCTTTAGGCTCAGGTTATCAAGGAGCTATTTCTTATGGTAATATTTACATGGATGCTGTTGAAAGACAAATGGAAGAAAAATATGGTAAAGGAAATTTTACAACAGCTGAATACTTAGAATCATTAAAAAGCAAAGCTATTGGAGATCAATACGCCGCTGCCGCTGGTGGAGCTAGTGTTTTTGCTTCAGAGTTTGTTTCTGATATAGTAGCTTCTCAAATTGGAGGAGTGGCTTCAAAAGCTTTTGGCCCTGTTACTCAAAAAATGTTAGGTAACACTGTTGGTAACTATCTATTAACCGGCAAAATTCCTCAAGTGTTTTTTAATATGAAAATGCAGGCAGGTAAAGAATTTTTAACAGAAGGTTTTCAATCATATTTAGAACAAGGTTTTACTAACTTAGCAGCTTCTCGTAATAACGAAGACAAAGGACTAGTAAGTGCTTTTACAGAAAATATCGATTTTGATCAAATAATGATGGAAGCAGAGGCTGGTTGGAAAATGGGTCATTTGTTTGGTTTTTCTGGATCTTCTAATAATTTAGGTGTTCAATTTGACAAAGGTACTAGTGTTCAGTCTTATAAAGATTTTGCTAGTAAAATGGTAAATAATATGAACTTTGATCCAGCATCTAAAGAATTTAAACTACAAGACAAAGTATTACAAGAAGTTATTAACGGTGCTAGAAATAACAAAAATCTTACTCCAAATCAAATTAGACAGGTTGAAATAGACATTTCTAACATGAGAGATAATGCTATAAAAGTTCCTAACTCTGCAACTATAGAACAAAGAACTGAGTTAAATTCTTTATTAGATGAAAAAAGAAAATTAATTCAAAAAATTAAAAAAATAAACGATAAAGATTTATCGGTTATAGATATTGAAAGAAGAGACGCCGTTAGTGAACAAATTAAAAATATAACAAAAACAATTAACGAAAGCGAAACTCGTCCTTTATTAAAATATTTTGATTACTCACCCGATTATGTAGTGGCTCCAGAAAATATGCAAGACGTAGCTAAAGCTGAAGCGGCGTTAAACAAAATTGACAATAGTTCTTTTGAGCAAACAAATAGATTATTAGCCGACGAAGACTTTGATGTGAATAATAGTCTTGATCAAAAAAGAGCAGTTAAAATAGCAGGTGGTGTTATTGAAGCCGCAACCAAAAGACTATGGAGACAAGGAAGCTTGCTAACAAGAGATCAATTTAAAACAGCTTTAGAAAACGAATACATAAAAGCTTTAACAGAATACGATACTGACTTAGATACAGGTACAGGTGCAGGTTCTTCAATATCTAGTAAGTTTAATTTAAGAGCTGGTGGTATAGCAAAAACTAATTTAGGAAGAGGTGAGTCTGCTAGTTTAGATTCTGAACAAGCTAGGCAAGTTGCGGACACAACAGAACAAAAAGAGTTTGACGAAGTACAGACTCAAGAAAGTGCACAAAGAGAAAAAGTTTACGCTTCTCAAACAGATCAAATTGCTAATTTAGATACTGCAGAAACTAAAGCTATTATAAAAGACGAAGTATCTAAAGATATACTATTAGGTACAAGCAAAGGAATTAACGCTGCTGATTCGTCTAAAAATATAACTAATCAATCTAAGAAAGAATATTTTAAAAGACTTAGAAAAGATATTGGAACTTTTTCTAGTCAAAAATACAAAGACTTTGTAAACTCTTTAGATGCAAAATTTATTAAATCATTACCAGTTGCTACTATAAAAAGAAGATTTGGCAAGTTGTTTGGTATAAAACAAACAGGCACAACACCTACTAAACAAATTAGCAAAACAGGTAAGCCTAGTTATTTTAACAAACCAGTTTTTAGTGTGCCTAAAGTAACAGCAGAATCATTACAGGCTTTTAAAGATTATTTTTTAGGTGGAGAAAAAAGACAGCAGTCGCTATATAACATACTAGCTACTGATTTTGCTTTAGAGTCTATACAAGAACTAATAGCTGATAAAGATTTTATGGATAAATTGCAAACAGCTTTAGGTAATGACGGTATTACTGCTCTAGAGTTTATGCAAAATATAGAAAACAAACTTGATGCTAGAGTAAAAGAAGATAGTTCTTTAGACGTTGTAGATAAAAAAACTAGAAAAAAATCAACAGTACAAGATTTAACTAAATCAAATGTAACAGTTAAGTCAACTGTTAAAAAAGCAGCTAATAATGAAACAGTAGTTGTTAAAGAAAAAACAAAACCTAAAAAAATAAGTGAAGAAACTATATCAAATGCTCTTAATGAAAAAGGAGCCGAAGGTATTAACACGTTAATTGACGCATACGATCCTAGTTTTAGAAAATTAAGTATAAAAGAAAAAATAGCTGCACAAAAAGTAATGCTAGAAAACTTAATTAAAAACGGTATGCCAATAAAAAATTTATTAAAAGCCGCTAATTTAAGTCCAGGTTATTCATTTCCATCTTTATTAAAAAGAGGTTTGCAGTGGATTAACGATAAAACTGCTTTAGATAAAAGAAAAGGTCCTGATTTTGATCAAACAAGAGAAGCTTTTCTTAGAGGTGAAATAGGTGACATTAAAGCATTTACATTAGAAATGCAAAAAAAATATGCACAAACAACTGATAGTGATATTACAGCTGCATTACAAGGTAGAGCTATAGGTGTAAAAGGGATTAAAAGTAGAGCAGAAGCAGACGTTGCTAATTCTGCTGCTATAATAAGAGGAAGAGAAAAAATATTAAATATAGTTAAAAAACTAGGACCGTCTGATAAAGCAGCTTTTATAGATTTTTTATATTCTAACTCTAATTTAAATCAAAATATAGGTAGAGCTATGAGTCCAATATTTGGATTTCAACAAATTTATGCTCCAATTAAGTACGCGGTTAATAAAAGAGGTAAAAAATATGTAACTAATCCTATTATAAACGAGCATGTTCTTCAGTTTAATAACCAAGTGAAAATGATTGCTTCGTTATTAGACGCGTCTTCAAAAATATATAAAGATGGTGTCAAGTATTTAGACAACAATCAGTTTCAAATTCCTATACAAGGTGTTGCTCAAGAATTAACATACACAACTCTTGATGGTGGAAAATGGAGAGCTAAAGATGGTTTACATCCACGTTTAAAAAGTGCTTGGGAATCATTTTTGCGTGGCGAAATAGATTGGACACAAATACCAGATGGAATAATTAGATATTTTAATGAATACTTTTATTTAAACCCAAACAATGTTTTTTTTAGAAACCCTGTAAATAATAAAATTGAAAGCGCTGCTAAAGTATATAATGCAGAAATAAAACGTAGCATTAAAATTGATGGTAAAACGTTTACCGCTAAGCAATTAATGTCTATGAATCCTGAAGGAAAAGCAATGTTTCCTAATGTTGAAAAACTACAAGCAAGAGCCGTAGATTTAGCAGCTTCTAAAATATTAAATTCAACCGAGGTACAGCAGTTTATAAACGCTAATTTACAAGCTGCAGTTGCAATGAATGAGGCTAATTTTGTTATACAAGAAAACATACCTGGTTTGTTTGAAAAAATATGTAACTCTCCGTGTAGAGTTCCTAAGACTTCTGATCAAATAAAGAAAACTTTAGAAAACTCTTTAGACACACAAGTTAATGCTCAAAAAATTAATAAACCTACAAAAGGAATAAGTGTATTTGATTTTGACGATACTTTAGCTACAACTAGTAGTCAAGTAATAGTTAATATGCCTGACGGAACTAGCTACAAGATAGATGCTTCTGAATTTGCCGCACAATCTGTTAACTTAGAAAACGACGGTGCTAAATTTGATTTTAGTGAATTTAACAAAGTGGTTGGTGGTAAAAAAGGACCACTAGCTGATCTTGCTTTAAAACGTCAAAACAAATTTGGTAGTGGTGATATATTTGTATTAACAGCTAGACCACAAGTTTCTGCTCAAGGTATTAAAACATTTTTAGATGGTATAGGTTTAAATCTACCTATAGAAAATATCACAGGTTTAGAAAATGGATCACCACAAGCTAAAGCTGATTGGGTGTTAAGTAAAACAGCTCAAGGTTATAATGATTTTTATTTTGCTGATGATGCAATTAAAAATGTTGAAGCTGTAAAACAAATACTGGATCAAGTAGATGTTAAATCTAAAGTTCAACAAGCTATAGTAAACAAAAGCGAAAGACTGAACATAGAGTTTAATAGACAAATTGAACAAGTTACAGGTAAAGAAGCGTTTAAAGAGTATTCAACTACTCGAGCTAAATTAGAAGGAGCTAAAAAAGACAAAGGAATATTAAAGTTCATTGCAAATCAATTAACTATAACACCTTCAGCTGAAGATTTTATGGGATTAATGTATGATCTTATGGGTAAAGGTGTTGAAGGAAACAGACACGCTCAATTTGTTTTAGATAACTTAATGAAACCTTTTAATAAAGCTGAACAGGAAGTTTTGTCAGCTAAGGTTAGTGTTGCAAACGATTTTGCTGCATTAAGAGACAAATTCCCGTCTTTAAAATCTAAAAACTTTAGCAACCCTTTGATGGAATCTATTGGTGTTGGGCCATATACTAAATCACACGCTGTAAGAGTATACATATGGAACAAGCAAGGTATGGATATTCCAGGTCTTTCTAAAAGAGATCAAAACGCTTTAGTAAAAGCTGTAGAATCAGATCCTGAATTAACAGCGTTTGCTGACAATGTAATAGTTATACAAAAAGATGGTCAATATCCTAGTCCAGGAAATGGTTGGTCAGGTGGTAATATATCAACAGATATATTAAGTGGATTAGATAAAGGTTTTAGGACAAAAGCAATGACTGTTTTTAACGAAAATGTAGATATTATATTTTCACAAGAAAACATGAACAAACTAGAAGCTTTATTTGGTACTAAGTGGACAGAAGCTTTAAAAGATAGTTTACGTAGAATGAAAGCTGGTAGTAATAGACCAGTGTATCAAGGTGGAGGATCAAGAGTTGTAAATAATTTACTTGATTGGTTGAATGGATCTGTTGGAGCTATAATGTTCTTGAACATGAGATCTGGTTTACTGCAGTTAATATCTAATGTTAATTTTGTAAACTGGGGTGATAATAATATGTATGCAGCTGCTAAAGCATTTGCTAACCAACCACAGTATTGGAAAGATGTAGTCTATTTAATGAATTCTGACTATTTAGTAAACAGACGTGACGGTTTAAAAATAAACGTTAATGAAGCAGAACTTGCTAATGCCGCTAAAAAAGGTGGCATGAAAGGAGCTTTAGCTTATATGTTAGACAAAGGTTTTGTTATTACCAGAATAATGGATACGTTAGCTATAGCATCAGGTGGTGCAACTTTTTATAGAAACAGAACAAATGCTTTGTTAAAAAGACAAAACCCTGATACAGGTAAAACATACACTTTAGCAGAAGCAGAAGCAAAAGCTTTTGATGATTTTTATGCTGTTGCTGAAGAAAGCCAACAATCTAGTAATCCAAGTAAAATATCACAACAACAAGCTAGTTTGGCTGGTCGTGTTATATTGTCTTTTCAAAATGTTACAATGCAGTATAATAGAAAAATGAAAAAAGCTATTAGAAACTTGTATAATAGAAGAAAAAACCCAGGGCAAACACAAAGAGAAAGTGATTTAGGTAATTTATCACAAGTTATATATTACAGTACTGTACAAAACATTGTATTTCACAGCTTGCAACAAGCTTTATTTGCTGGATTATTTAAAGGTGAAGAGGAAGATGATGAAGAAAGAGACAAAACAGCTGGTATAGCAAACGGTATGTTAGATTCAATATTATTTGGTTTAGGTTTTGGTGGTGCTGCAATTTCTACTGTTAAAAATGTTATATTAGAACTTGCTAAACAAGGTGAAAAGAAAGCACCTAAATATGAAAACGCTGTATGGGGTGTATTAGATTTTTCACCAGTATTAGATTCTAAAGTTAGAAAATTAAAATCAGCTTTTAAATCTTTTTCTTGGAACATGAAAGAGATGAAAAGAAGAGGTTGGAGTTTAGAAAATCCAGCTTATTTAGCAGTGTCACAAATTATAGCAGCGTTTACTAACGTTCCATTAGATAGAGTTATGAGAAAATATCAAAACTTATCTACAGCTATAGACGAAGAAACTAAAACATGGCAAAGAATTGCTTTAGCTATGGGTTGGGATACTTGGAGTTTAGGTTTACCTTATTGGGGATTGCAAAGCACAATAAAAAAAGAAGAAGAAGAGGATGCTAAACTAAAAGCAGATTTTAAAGCAGATATAAGAAAGTTAAAGGCTGATGGTTACAAAAAAACAATGACACCTGAAAAATACGATGATGTTATTGAAATGAAAAGTCCTTACGGAACAGTAATGTATTATTATAAATTAAAAAAATAAATATGGTAAAAATTAAAAAACTTTGGAACTCATTAATGTACAAGTTAATGTTTAAGAATTACGAATGCGAATGCAAAAACAAAAAATAAAATGGGAGGAATAAAAATACCAAACTTTTACGCGTCACCTTTAAATAAAAACGGCATAACAGTTGGGGAAAACACTGGTGGAGTACAAAAAGACAAAAAAGGAAAGTATGTTTTACGTACTTTTGAAAGTGCTGGTGGGCAAAAAGGCGATACTTTAAGAATTAAAGATCCTAAACTTATTAAAGATGGATATTTAATGGGAGGAGACTATAAGACTAAAAAAATAAGTAATAAAAATTACGATATAAGTCCTACAAATAGAAATAAATTTGGCGGAACACCTGACAACACGGATAAACAAGCAGCTTATGAAAAAGCTACTGAAGAGCTTTACGCAGAAGGTAAAATAACTGAAACTGACGACAAAGCTGTAAAGTTAATTAAAAGAAGAGTTAAGAAAAACGCAAAAAAACTTATATAATATGAAAAAACTAATAATACTAGTAATGCTACTATGTAGCTGTGGAAGTTATCAATATGTTAATGATACTATGCTTGTGACAGAAACAACAGACGTTTCTATGTTTAGCAATTATGATACTAATATTATACGTTTTGTTATTAAGC
>WLWH01000724.1_pt1 | contig 26232 bp, 45 predicted proteins | sample 6712741 | NCBI WGS metagenome assembly WLWH01 (sample SAMN12718694, study PRJNA515312) | sponge metagenome | isolation source: marine sponge | host: Mycale hentscheli | place: New Zealand: South Island, Marlborough, Capsize Point | collected 2003-05-01
AAAAGATTTAGGGATAAAAATACCTGCTTTGGCTAAATATCAAAAAAGTGCAGACCTTTTAGATAAATTAATCAGAAACGCATAAACACGAATAATTAAATAAGCTATGAACAATAAAGCAATACTAAACAAAGTAAGAGAACTTTTAGGAATGGAAGTTAAACTTGAACAACGCAAATTAGAAGATGGTGTAACAATCATTGAAGCAGATGAATTTGCACCAGAAAACGAAGTCGTTATAATCACAGAAGACGAGCAAAGAATTCCACTTCCTATAGGAGAATACAAAATGGAGGATGGAATGATTTTAGTTGTTACTGAAGAGGGTTTAATCGCTGAAATAAAAGAAGAAGCAGCTGAAGAAGAAGAAGAAGTAATTGAAGAAGAAGCGAAAAAAGACTACGAAGAAAAAGAAGAAGAAATGGCAGACGAAAGTAAGCCAGTTAAAAAAGTAGTTGAATCAATTGTAAAAGAAACTTTCTTTAATGAAATCGAAACTTTGAAAAAAGAAAACGAAGAACTCAAAGCAAAACTTGAAAACCTTTCTAAAGTAGAAACTACGGAAGAAACAGAAGTAGCTTCTAAAGAAGAAGTTGTTGAGGACGAAAAAACGGAACTTTCAACTGAAGATTTAGACCCAGCAGTAAAACCTATTTCTTTCAATCCAGAAAATAAGGAAGTAAGAGAAAAAATGCTTTACGCACAAAACAGAACTGAAACTACTCTTGATAGAGTGTTCAAAAAATTAAATAAATAAATAATTAATAATTAAAACCTAAAAATTATGGCAGACCAGCCAACATTCCCAGGTAGTACTTATGCAGGATTAGCAGCAGGAAAATACATTTCAGCAGCTCTTTTAAGTGCTCCTACAATTGAAAACGGTGGCGTTACCGTTCTTGAAAACGTCAAAGGAAAATCAGTATTACAAACTATTGATACCTCTTCAATCTTTACAGATGCAACTTGTGATTTTGACGATACACAAACCGTAACAATGGGCGAAAGCGTATTGACAGTTAAAGATATGCAAGTGAACTTACAACTTTGTAGAAGCCAATTTCACGATACATTTTCAGCTATCGAAATGGGTGCTTCTGCCTTTGCAGACATTCCAAAATCTTTTGAAGATTATCTTCTTGGATATGTTGCTTCTAAAGTTGCAGCTTCTAACGAAACTTTGCTTTGGACAGGTGTTGCAGGTGCTAACGCATACGATGGTATTGTTACACTATTAAACGCAGCAGGCTTGCCAGCAGCACAAGATATCGCTGGAATCGCTTCTACGGCAGCTAACGTAATTGACGAAATGGGTAAAGTAATTGATGCAATACCTACAACAGTTTACGGTTCTGAAGATTTAAAATTGTATGTTTCTTCAAATATCGCAAGAAATTATGTACGTGCTTTAGGTGGTTTTGCAGCAGCAGGACTTGGTGCTAATGGTACTGATAACAAAGGAACACAATGGTACACTAACGGAAGCCTTTCTTTCGATGGTATTCCTGTTTTTGTTGCTAACGGATTGGCTGACAATTCAATGGTAGCAGCACAGACTTCTAACTTGTATTTTGGAACATCGCTATTGAGCGATTGGCAAAATTCGGCAGCCGTAATTCCAGTTCATTTATATGATGGCTCTGATAACGTAAGAGTTGTAATGAGAATGACTGCAGGAGTACAAGTAGGAATAGCTAACGATTGTGTAGTTTATTCATAATATTAATCGAATTAAAGAAAGGTAGGTAAAAGTACCTGCCTTTTTTTATTCATAAAAACTTTAAACAAATGAGTTGTGATATTACAAATGGACGTATAGAACAATGTAAAGATTCAGTAAGTGGATTGAAAGCGATTTACTTCGCTAACTTTGACGATTTGGATTCTGACAATGTTGTATATGATGCCACAAACACAGATGTTATTGATACTTGGCAACCAGCAGCACCTTTAAGCTTGTACAAATACGAATTGAAGAGTACTACAAATAGCTTTACAACGGCTATTAATTCAAGTAGAGATAACGGAACAACATTCTTCGAACAAACTTTAGTAGCTGCTTTAAAAAGACAAGATTTTGCTACACACAAAAACGTAAAACTTCTTGCATACGGAAGACCAAGAATAATTGTTAGAACAATGACTGACCAATTTTTCTTAATGGGTCTTGACCAGGGTGCAGACGTTTCAGCAGGAGAAATTTCTTCTGGAGCAGCACTTGGAGATTTTAACGGATATTCTCTTACCTTTACGGCAATGGAGGAACTTCCAGCAAACTTCATTGATGTAACAACAGAAGCAGGACTTGCTACGGCTTTTGCAGATGGTGGTGGAACTGATGCAGTTATAGTAACCTCATAAGATTCTTTCTTATACCTTTCATAACATAAGAGGCACTTTTCGGAGTGCCTTTTTTGATTTACATAAACACGAATTAAAAACAGATTTTCGCTTTTTAAGTTATTATAGTAGATATGATTATTTTACAACCGATAGCAACAGAACAAAGTTTTAGTTTCATTCCAAGAAGCCAAACTTATGACGCGTTATATATCACAGGAGAATCTACAAACGTAACAACTGAAATAACAATTACAAGTTTTGCAAATGGAGATTACTACGATACAATCAATGCAACATTTGTTAATGGGTTATTCAATTTAGTAAACAACACTTTTTACACTTTGGAACTAAAAAACGGAACAACGGTAGTACACAAGGACAGAATCTTTGTAACAGACCAAACACCAGTTGTAAACTATTCAGTAAATGACGGAGAATTTATTTCTAACGTCAGTAACAACGAATTTATTATTTATGAGTAATAACATACACGTATTAGAATTAAGTGGCTACGAAGCACCTGTAATCAAAGAAAGCAAACGCGAAGATTGGGTTTTATTTGGTGGCGATGAAAACAACTACTATCAGTATTTAATCGACAGATACACGAATAGTACTACTAACAACGCGATTATAAACAACATCACTCGTTTAGTATACGGAAGAGGTTTAAGTGCAACAGACGCGTCAAGAAAGCCAAATGAGTACGCACAAATGATGAGTTTATTTCATAAAGATTGTGTAAGGCATTTATGTACGGATTTAAAGTTGTTAGGACAATGTGCAGTACAAGTCATATACACGAAAGACAGAAAGAAAATAGCACAAGTTCATCATATACCTGTACAATTACTTCGTGCCGAAAAGTGCAACGAAGAGGGAAAAATCGAAGCTTACTATTATTCAGACGATTGGACTGACTTAAAAAACTACAAGCCAAAAAGAATACCTGCGTTTGGTTGTTCAAAAGAAGATATTGAAATATATTTTATAAAGCCATATAGTGTAGGAATGAAATATTATGCTTTGCCAGATTATATTGGTGGAATTCCTTATGCAGTTTTAGAAGAAGATATTTCTGAATACTTAATTAACGAAGTAGAAAATGGTTTTAGTGGAAGAAGTGTAGTAAACTTTAACAACGGAGTGCCAAGTGAAGACCAACAACAAATCATAAAGAACAAAGTACAAAGCCAATTAACAGGAATGAGTGGCGAAAAGTTAATAGTAGCTTTTAATAACAATGCAGAATCTAAAACTACGGTAGATTCTATGCCTGTAAATGATGCACCAGATTTGTATAGTACTTTATCAGAAGAGTGTTTAAGAAAAATAATGTTAGCACACAATGTAACGAGTCCTTTACTATTTGGCATAGCATCGTCTAATGGGTTTAGCAGTAATTCAGACGAATTAAAGGATTCGTTTGCGTTGTTTTCAAATATGGTAATAGCACCAATGCAAGAACTATTGTTAGATGCGTTTGACCAAATACTTGCATATAACGGAGTGGCATTAAACTTATTCTTTAGAACACTAAAACCTTTGGAGTTTGTAGATTTAGAAAACGTACAAACAGAAGAACAAATACAAGAAGAAACAGGTCTTGAATTAAGTGGCGATTTTGTAGGCAAAGAACTTATTGAACTTGGCGAAATGCCTAAAGCCGATTGGTTGCTAATTGATGAATTTGAAGTGGACTATGACACAGACGAAGACGAGAATACTTTACTTTCAAGCGACATAAAAACGGAATTAAGCCTAAAGGATAGATTAATAAATTTAGTTAGTACAGGAAGTGCTTTTCCTAATGCAAAAAGTTCACAAGATGACGTAATTGATGGTATCAAGTTTATTACACGTTATGTTTATGCAGGAAAAACAGGTGGAAAAAGTGGTAAGGCACGAGATTTTTGCAAGAATATGATGAGAGCTAACAAGATATATCGTAAAGAAGATATTGTAAGAATGGAAAGCCAAGCAGTAAATCCTGGCTTTGGAGAATTTGGAACAGATTTCTATTCGGTATGGTTACACAAAGGAGGCGCACGTTGTAATCATCGCTTCAATAAACAAGTGTATGTAAGTTTTGAGGGTACAGGAATTGATGTAAAGAGTCCTTTGGCTAATCGTGTTGCAGTTCGTAAAGCAGAAAAGTATGGATATGTAGTAAAAAATCCAAAGTTAGTAACTACACCACCTGCACAAACACCAACAAAAGGATATAGTCCTAACAATCCAAACACAAGAAAATACTGGGAATAATGGCAAAAGCACTATTAATAAGCAGACAGGACGCGATTCGTTTCACAAATATGAACGGAAACATAGACACGGATAAATTTATTCAGTACGTTTCTATTGCACAAGATATACATATTCAATCTATGTTAGGAACACGACTACTTGAAAAGATACAAGCAGAAATAATTGCAGGAACTTTGGCGAATCCGTATTTAGATTTATTAGAAATTTATATTAAACCTGCCTTAATTCACGCCAGTATGTTGGAATTCTTGCCTTTTAGTGCAGTAACAATAGCAAACAAAGGCGTATATAAACACGGAGCAGAAAATTCAGAAACAGTAAGCAAAGAAGAAATCGATTTTTTAGTAGAAAAACAACGGCAAACTTATATGCACTATAAAGAAAGGTTTGTGGATTACATTTGTGACAATAGTAGCACGTTTCCAGAATACAATACGAATACAGGAAGTGATATGAATCCAAACGAAGACACTAACTTTAGTGGATGGGTACTATGAAGAAACACTACACACCAAAAGAAAAGAACGTAAAACGTTTACAGACGTTTTTAAATAAATATTATGGCAGAAATCAAGATAAGCGACCTAACGGCAAAGAGTGCTAATTTAGCAAACACAGATTTATTTGTTATTGCAGAATCTGATGGTGCAGGTGGCTTCGTATCAAAGAAAATCACAGGTGCAGAAATATCTGCTATTGCAGGAGATAACATTTACCTTGTAGATGGAACAATTAGAGGTAATCGTACTGTAGATTTAAACGGTGTTTACTTGGCTTTTCAGAATAGTGGTGCAGATGTATTAAAAATTAGTGCAGCAGATGTTATAAGCTTTAATAATGCTTATTCATTTCCAACGGCAGATGGAACGGTTGGACAAGTTCTTAAAACGGATGGTGCAGGCAATTTATCTTTTAATCAACCAACGACAGGACTATATGCACAAACGGTACAAGGTGCAACACTAACCAACACAACAACAGAAACAAGCATAGTAGGCACAGGAGTAGGTAGTTTATCAATTCCAGCAGACCACTTTGTTGTTGGCGATTCATACCACGCCAAAATTGGTGGCGAAATTTCAGCACAGAATGGAGATGACATAACAATTAGAATAAAGAGTGGTGCAACGGTATTAGCAACAACAGGAACTATTTCTTTAAGTCCTACGACAGGTTTAGGTTGGGAGTGTGAAATAGATTTCACAATAGCAGCGATTGGTGCGAGTGGAAGTATTTGCACTAATGGAAATTTTGCATATACACGAAACACAGGAGGATTAGAGGGTTATGTATTCCAAGATGTTGAAACTTTTGATACAACCGTATCGAATACTTTAGATATTACGGCAGAATGGGGACAAGCTAAAACACAAGACGAAATACATAGTGCAAACTTTGTACTACATAAAACTTATTAGAATGAATACAATAGATTGGGGACAAGCAGCAGTAAATAATACCAATGGCTTTGGAAAATCAGCCACAAATAATACTATTGATTTTGGAGAAATTTGTGCAGATAGTTGGAGTCCAGAAACCAACTTAACAGGAACAGGTGCAACACCAAGCTTTAGCAATACTAAATCCATATTGCTTGATGGGATTGACGATAGAGTAATTTTCACACAAGTAAGCAGAAATGGAGTTTTTACTTTTAGTTATTGGTTTAAATTTGCGGGTGCATTTAATGTAAATACAGAGTGCTTTATATGGGGTTGTTACAATAACAATACAAGCTACATTAAACTTGTATCAAATACTCAGGTAATATTAAAACTAAATGGCACACAATACACAATAAATGAAAGTGGTGGCAATAATATACCACAAAACACTTGGGCAAATTTTACAATTATAAGAAACTCTTCTAACTCCGTTCAATTATATTTAAATGGAAATACATTTGGCTCGCCAATATCCAGTACAAGAACATTTACTTTTAGTTCATTCGGAAGAATTATAAATTTAAGTTTTGGATTTAAAGGATTGATTGACGAAGCTTCATTGTTTTATAGTGATGAAACTGCAAATTTAAGTACTATTACATCAAGTCCAACTGATTTAACTTCATTGAGTCCTTTATCTTGGTATCGTTGTGGCGATGGAGATACTGTACCAATTTTAACAGATAATGGAAGTGGTGGTAACGATGGAACAATGCAAAACTTTAGTACATTCTCAACCGATGTACCAACATAAAAAATAAAATGAATTTAACATACGCAATACTATCAATAGGAGATATTTTAAACATCGACTTTTCACAGGTTGAAGAATCTAACGAAAACACGGTTAGAATAAGTTTAGATGGACTTGAATTTGTAATTAAATACACAAACACACCAACCTTTATAGCAGATGGTAGTGTACTTCCTTTACAAATATTAACACACAAAGAAACTTTGGCACTTATGCAAACGGCAGAATGGAGTGAGCCAATACCTGTAGAATAATGCATACAAACGTACTCGCCATATTGTATTTTGTTGTTGGATATTTTACTTCTTTTTGTTTAATATTTACAACTACTGAATTATACTTACAATCGTTTGGTGTATTACTCTCAATTTACTATACTTATATGATTTCAGAGCAACTATAATATGAAAACACAACTCTACATACTGACAACTAAATTTAAACTTTACTCTACTAAACTAATGGCTATTATTCTTTCGTTTTTTTTACCTATTGTCGGTATTCTTATTCTTATTGCTGCTTCTGTAATTTTAGATACAATCACAGGAATCTGGAAAGCAAAGAAACTTAAACAACCAATTACAAGCAGAAGATTGTCTGCAATCATATCAAAGATTTTACTTTATGAAGCTACGGTAATGTTGTTTTTTGCTATGGATAAATTCTTATTAAATGATATTGTTATTTCGTTTTTTAGTATCGAATTACTAACTACTAAAATATTGGCTTTAGTTCTTGTTTCTATAGAAGTAATTTCTATCAATGAAAACTATCGTGCCATCTATCAAAAAGACCTTTGGGACGCACTAAAGAACTTATTTGCAAGAGCAAAGGAAGTAACAAGCGATTTTAAAAACATCAAAAAAAATGAAGATTTGTAAATGTTGCAGACAACCAATAAAATTGGATAGTAAAAACTTATACATATTTGATAACGGACACGGTGGTATTATAGATGGTGTTTATCAAACGCCTGGTAAACGTTCACCTATTTGGGAAGACGGCACACAATTATTTGAGGGCGAATTTAACAGAAGTATTGTAAATCGATTAATGAAACTTTGCAAAGATGCAAAGATTGACTGCATTAATTTAGTAAATACAAATATTGATGTTCCTTTAAGCACCAGAACTTCACAAGCAAACGAAATCTACAGAAACACGGATAAGCCTTGTATATATATTTCTATTCACGCAAACGGTTTTACTGAAGAAAGTGCTAATGGTTGGAGTTGTTACACTTCTAAAGGCGAAACACAATCTGACGCAATCGCAACTATTCTATATGAAAAAGCAGAATCTGAGTTTCCTGGAGAGTATATTAGAAAAGATACATATTCAGACGGTGACGTAGACAAAGAAGCTAACTTTTGGGTACTTGCTAAAACGGCTATGCCTGCAATATTAAGCGAAAACTTTTTTATGACTAATTACGATAATTGCCACAAGTATTTAATGAGTGAAGAAGGCAGAAACAGAATAGCTAAAATTCACTTTGAAATGATTAAAGAATTAGAGAAATGAAAGTAATCTATTTAATTTGCGTTTTAACGTTGTTTTCTTGCTCTGCTAAGTATCACTATAGGAAAGCAGTTAAAAAGGGCTTAGAAGTCGTTAAAACAAGCGACACGATAAGAATATCCACAATAGATTCTATTCCTGTAATAAAACACGATACAATAGTGTACGAACACTTTTATAGTTCTAAAGATACAATTATAGAATACAAGAACGTGTATGTGCCACAAACAAGGTTAGAAACACGAATTGAATACAAGCTTAAAAGAGACACTTTAAGAATGATTACAAGAGTAGAAGTACAAAAAGCAAAGGCACAAGTTAAAGAAAATAAAAAACCTAAATATATTGGAATGTTGATATTTGCTATAATATTTTTTGCAGTTGTATGGATAGTTAATAAATTATTTAATAAATATCTATGAAAGTAATAAGACACGGAAAGAACGTACACGAAATACAATTAGAGGGTAAATATGCAGAAATTGCTATGTTAAGCGATTTACATTGGGACAATCCAAAATGTGACCAAGACCTACTAAAAAAACATTTAGACTATTGTAAAGAAGAGAATATTCCTGTAATGATTAACGGAGATATGTTCTGCTTGATGCAGGGACGTGGCGATAATAGACGAAATAAATCAGACATAAGACCAGAACACAACAACGCAAGATATTTAGATTCAGTAGTTGAAACGGCAGTTGAATGGTTTACACCTTATGCAGATATTCTTACGGTTATTGGTTACGGAAACCACGAAACAGGTATAATTAAGTGGCAAGAAACTGACATTTTGCAAAGATTTGTAGATTTACTTAACTTAAAATGCCATAGTAACGTGCAAGTTGGTGGATATGGTGGTTGGATTATTGTTAAAATGAATAATCATACAAGAATAGCAACTACAAAAATTAAATATTTTCACGGCTCTGGTGGTGGTGGAGTAGTTACAAAAGGTGCTTTAAATCTTACAAGGGCTTTAGAATTGTATGAGGGTTGTGATGTTTACACAATGGGACATATACACGAAAATGCAGCACGAAATGATGTTAGGGACGCTTTAGAAAGCAACTCAAAGAAAGGTTATAGCATAAATCACAAGCCAATACACTTAATGATTACAGGCTGCTATAAAGAAGAATACGGAGATGGCTCAAAAGGATGGCACGTTGAACGTGGCGCACCAATTAAACCGATTGGTGGTCGTATGCTTACTATTAACATAGTGAGGAATAAAACAAAAGATGTAGATGAAACCATCAAATACATAGATTCTAAAAGAATTTTCTAAACAACACCTTTGTAACTTATTGATTTTTAAACAACTAAAAAATAATTGTAACTTTTTTTGTTGATAAGTCGTTATATATTGTTAATATGTGTATATTTGTGTATACAATTTAATTAAATACTTAAAAAAAACAAAATGAAAACATTAGCAGATTACAAAAAAGCAACTTTAGAGACTTTAATACCTACAACGATTAGATTAAAAGATAACTCCACTAAGATTGTGATGATTCCAAAGAAAGAATTATGGTATGAACAAGGTCCTTTTAGTGGTCATAGAACTTCAGGATTTACATCAGACAAACTACAAAAAGCCTTGGATAACAGGGGTGTAAATTACAAAACTGCATTTTATCATTTTATTTAAAATAAAACTAACGGGGGTGTAAAAACCCCCTTTTAACACTTAAAGTTATGGAAAGAATAGAAAAATTAGAAACACTTATTAAGATTGAAGAAGGCATACAATGTTTTGAAAGGTTAATTTCATTATGCCAAGACACAGTAAATTTTAGTTACTTCCGTGAGATTAAAGACAAATACACGGATAAAATACACACTTACAATATGTGTATAGATAGACTTAATCAAAGATTTGACAAATTAGTAAACACTTTAAAATAAAGTTATGAAAGAGAAAGAAGCAAAAAAAGAATTATTGTATGGTTTCGTGTTTATGGCAGTTGCCTTTACATTTTATTATTTATCATTAAATTTATTGGTATGAGTTACGAAATAGAAATTGAATATTACGACCAAGATGGTGCAATTTTTTACATTGGCGAAACACCATACCAAGTAGAACTTTTTATAGAAACACGAATAATTGAAGAACTGGATAGTTACAACAGTTTCAACGACAAGCTATCTTATGCACAAGTAGAAGAAACATATTACAGAGTACAAAAAGATACGTTAATTTGTGATGGTGTAAATTACTACGATGAAACAGATTTATGTGAAGAACTTGAAGAAATACTAAACAAATGGAACAATTAAGAGTAGATTGGTGGTGTAATTTTAACGAAGAATTATACTGCAATTATTTAATAGCAAAAGACGAAAGAATGAACACTTATAAAATACTATACAAATACTATAAAGGTGCTAATACTGATGCAGAATGTTGCCAGGCAGTTAAGTATGTAAAAGCAGACGATAAACAGGAGGCAATAAAGCTTTGTGGCTTATGGCAAAAGTTAATAATCAGCATTGAAAAGGTATGAAGAAAATAAAAGAATATCTTTACGCACTTATAATTAATTGGATATATGGAGGACTTGATTAGAAATGTAGAATACTACATACAGAAAGACGAATTAAAAAAGCGTTGTAGAGAAAGAAAATACGTTCACAAAAGAATATTCTTTTTTAACACGTTAAGAAATGCTGGATATACTTATCAAAGTATTGGCGATTTATTCGGATTGAATCACGCAACAATAGTACACGGAATTAAAACCTATCAATATTTAAAGAAAGCAAAAGACCCTTTATTGTTTTTGGATATAGCTGATTACGATGGAAAGTTTAAATTTCATAATACAAAGTATGATTTAAAAACGGATATTTTAAAAGCTACTACAATAAGAGATTTAGAAATAATAAAAGGAAGAACAGAGAAAGAACTTTACAAAGAATTAATTTAGTATATTTGTGGAGTTGGTCGGACAATCAAAATATTTCAAGTATAACGTTAGTAGGAGTTCCGACCCTCTGAAAGCGTTGTACTTTTTTTTTAACCTATAATTTATGGCAGAAAATAAGAAAAGCTTTTTACTTTATTGTGACTTGTTGCATACCGTAAAGAAGCTAAATGATGAACAGGCAGGAAAGTTGTTTAAACACGTTTTAGAGTACGTTAACGACCTTAATCCAGAAACCGAAGACATATTATTACAAGTTTGTTTTGAGCCGATTAGACAAAGCTTAAAACGTGACCTACAAAAATACGAACAGATAAGAGAAAAGAAACGTGAAGCAGGAAAGAAAGGTGCTAATAAAAGATGGCAGAACATAGCACCTGCTAAAAGTGCTAAAAATAAAATGGCAAATATAGCCGTAAGTGTTAGTGATAGTGTTAGTGTAAATGATAAAGATATATATAGGAGCTTCGCTCATTTGTCTATGTCAGTAGATGAATTCAACAAATTAGAAAAGGATTACACTAAACAACAAATTGATGGTGTATGCGATGCAATACAAAACTTTAAGAAAAACACGAATTATAAAAGTTTATATTTGACTGCTAAAAATTGGCTGAAGAAAGAACAAACCAAAAAAGAAGTAGAAAGTATTAATGGATTTAAAGCACCGTGGCAATGAAAGGTTATAAGGTAACAGAGGCAAAAGATATTTTAAACAAGATATACAAGCATAGAGATAATTACAACAACAAAGGAAAGTATTTAGGTTGGAAAGGAATGGATGAGTTTTATTCTATGCAATTAGGTAACTGCACAGATTGGACAGGATTCCCAATGAGTGGTAAAACACAAGTATTAATGGAGTGCCTACTAAACACGAGTAAGTTTTATGGATGGAAGCACCTTGTATATTTTCCAGATGTTGGAAGCAATGTAGAAATAGTTGCTGATTTAATTCACAAGCTTACAGGTAAAAGTTTTAATCCATTAGATAACAATGTGATTAAAGACAAAGAAATAACAAACAGTTTAGATTGGATTTTTGAACATTTTAAAATACTAACAAAGTATGATGTAAAAGCAAAATTAACACCATTTGAATTTTATGATTATGCAGTAGAACTTAAACAAAAACACGGACTACAAACTGCAAGTATTGATAGCTGGAAAGACTTAAGCCATCCTTATAACGAGTACGGAGGTTACGCACAATATTTAGAAGTTGTATTGCCTTATAGAAACCAAATAGCAGAAGACAATAATCTACACTTACATACAATTATACATCCTAAACTAACTGAAAAGGTAAACGGTAAAAGAAACGTGCCAAGTCCTTACGATTTAAAAGGTGGCTCTGAATGGTTTAATAGTGGCAAGTGTATGATAACCGTACACAGAGAAGATTTAAGCTACAACCAAGCAATAATAAACTTTAACAAGATTAAGCCACGTTCAGTTGGTAACATTGGTCAACTAATATTGTGGTTTGATAAAGAAAAGTTTCTATATTATGAGCAAGACCATCCTGCACCTAATGTTTATAATAAGATTTACGCACAACCAAAACACGAATAAATGGATACTTTAGAAATATTAAAAGCAAAGATAAACCTACAAACAACTATAATAAAGTTTACAAGTAGTATAGAGGAGTTACAAGCAAAGCATCCAGAACGTAAAGACTTAATTGATTCAATGGTGGATAGTTTAGAAGATATTAGCCATTTTCAATCTGTGTTTATGCAGTTTGAAGACCAATATCTTTTAGAATGTAAAAGTAATTTACGTTTACAGATGGTTATAAGTGAACAAAAACACGAATTAGATAAACTAAATATTTTAGTAGAAAACTTAAAAGAGGGTATATAATGCCACGATGTAAAAACTGCAAAGAAAAGTTTGAAGCTAAACACTTTAACCAAAAGTATTGCTTTAAAAGTGATTGTGTCAAAGTATGGGTAGAAACTGCCAAAGTAAAGAACTGGAAGAAAGAAAAGAAACGACTAAAAGACGAATTAGAAACTGTGCAAAGCTTAACTAAAAAAGCACAGGTATACTTTAACGCATACATTCGTGAACGTGATAAACATAAACCTTGTGTAAGTTGCGAAAAGCCGTTAGGAAGTAAATTTGATGCAGGACATTATTTTAGTACAAGCCACAAAAGTGTAACATTTAACGAGATGAACGTACACGGTCAATGCGTAGCCTGTAACCAACATAAACACGGAAACTTACTTAACTATCAAATAGGTATAGAAAAACGAATCGGAGGCGAAGAACTAATAAAATTACACGAAGAAGCACACAAGATAAGAAAGTACACAAGAGAAGAATTGAAAGATATAATAAAAACCTATAAACAAAAAAAGAAAGATGTCAGAGGGATTGATTAGAAACACGAATCAAGTTAAACAAGCTATTGATTTTGTAGGTGCAGAATGGAAAGATATACACCCAAGCGATATTGATGCAGTTCTGGAGTTTGACAATGAGCATCTGATACTATTTGAAATAAAGCGAAAAGGTCATAGCATACCAAAAGGACAAAGGTTATTACTTAAAAGGATAGTAGATTGTTGGCAACGTAAAGGCAAAGCAATAATATTAAAAGGAGAGCATGAATGTAATGACACAGAAACTATAATACTTCAAGATTGTGAGCTTACTGCATTGTATTATGACGGATTTTGGAGAAAGCCAGACTATCAATTAACCGTAGGAAAGGCGATGAATCTATTAGGAAAACATTGGAATATAAAAAAAATGTTAAAATAATTTAATTTTATAGTTGTATAAACAAAATAAAGTATTATATTTGTGTATACAAATTAATTAAAAACAAAAAAATGAGAGTATTTCAAAACATAGAATTCACAGAAAAACAAAAGCAAAATTTAGACGAATTAACTCGTGTTTGGTTTATTAATAAAAAAACAGATGATTACTTTCATTTCTCTCTTAACGGTACTCGTATGAATTATATTACAGATAACATCGAAGCCGTTTACGAAATACACACAGAAGAGGGTGGATTCTTTCTTACCATAGAATTAAACGATAATAAAAAAGGTTTAACAAGAACAATAAAATTAACTGAAATCAAATAAAAAACAGGGGGTGTAAAAACCCCCTTTAATCAAATAAATAAACACGTTATGAAAGAAACACTATTTACAAGACTGGCAGTAATCCAGCAAGAGTTAAAAGCTCCAAAGAATCAGTTTAACAAGTTTGGCAATTATAAATATCGTTCCTGTGAGGACATTATGGAAGCCGTTAAGCCACATCTAAACGGATTAGTATTAAGTCTATCTGATGAGGTAAAAGAAGCAGCAGGGTATATGTATGTAGAAGCAACTGCAATGCTAACAGATGGCGATAAAGTGCAGATAGTAAAGGCACAAGCTGGTATAGACCCAAATCGAAAAGGAATGGATATAGCACAGGCATTTGGAAGTAGCAGTAGTTATGCTCGGAAATATGCTTTGAACGGCTTATTTTTGATTGATGACACCAAAGATAGTGACGCTACTAACAAGCACGATAAACAAGCATCTAAACCAAAGATGTCAAATGATAGATTCAAAGAGGCATTAGTTGCTATTGATGACAAGAGGTATTCTCTGGAGCGTCTAAAAAACGAATGGGCATTAACTCCTGCACAACTTAAACAACTATAATATGCTAAAGATTAGATGTAGTGCATTGGGTAAAATAATGACCAATAGCAGAAGCAAGTCCGAAGTATTGAGTAAGACTTGCAAGACCTACTTACAAGAGTTAGCGATTGAAGAAATGTATGGAATCAAAAAAGAATTTTCAAGCCGTTACACAGACAAAGGCAATCTTGTAGAACGTGAATCGATTGATTTAGCACAAGATGTTTTAGATTATGGATTTATGTATAAGAACGAAGAACATTTTAACAATGATTTTCTTACAGGTACGCCAGACGTAAACACGGATAGTATACTTTTAGATGTGAAGAGTAGTTACGATGCAACAACTTTTCCATTCTTTGCAGAAGATATACCAAACAAAGACTACTTTTACCAACTACAAGGATATATGGCTTTATGTAACAAACGCAAATCAGTTCTTGCATATTGTTTAGTCAATACTCCAGAAGAAATCGTAGAGGATGAGGTAAGGAGAGCGCATTGGAAAGAGCATTTAATAGATGAGAATGAGGAGTTAAGAGCAGATGTAGAAGCCAAACACAACTTTGACCACATACCTACAGAAAAACGAATCAAGACGTTTGAAGTAAGATATGACAAAGACGTAATTAAAGCCATCTACGACAGAATAAAAGAGTGCAGAGAATATTATAAAACATTAATAGATGGGCAGACGTAAATTATCAGACACAGAGAAGCTTAACGATAGAATTATTGTAAGACTAACCAAAGCAGAAAAGATGCTATTAAATAAAACCATAGAAGCTTTTTATAGTGGTAAGAGTATGAGTTGGGTAATAAGGGAACTAATTAAACACCATCAAAAGCAGTTTGAAAAGTTATTCGACCAAAGCGCAAGTGATGAGGAGATTGAAACAAAATATCAAGAAAGTTTAAATGAGATAGAAAATGAATTAATAAATAAATAAGTTATGGAACAGAAAAACAACACAGGAGCAATTTTTAAAAACGATTACAAAAAAACGGATTCACAACCAGATTACAAAGGCAAAGCACTTATTGATGGTGTAGAGAAAGAAGTAGCACTCTGGGTAAATGAATCAAAGAACGGAAAGAAGTACTTTAGCGCAGCTTTTAGCGCACCTTATCAAGCCGAAGTAGAGCAAGGAGGAACACAAGCCGACAACAAGGCAAAAGAAGCTATGAGGTCAACAACGGATGACCTACCATTTTAAGTAGCGATTAATTTGTATGAGGAAGCCATCTTAACAGGTGGCTTTTTTATTTTAAAAAAAAGTGAAAAAAGTTTGTTGATTAATAAAATATAGTTATATTTGTGTATACAAATTAATTAAATACTTAAAAAAAATGGAATACTTAAAAAACAATTACCCAGAATTAGAAAACATTACTCAAAGAAAAGGAATTTATGACCGTAGCGATGTAGAATACTTTATTAAGAAATACTATCAAACAAATTGGCTATTAATTACTGATAAATTAGAATCAAAGTTTAATATGAGAATGTCACAATCCTGTAAAACGCTTGATAGGTTTTTAGGATATAATGTTTAAACTAACACAAACGAAAAGAGAGCCTTCAGAAATGAGGGCTTTTTTCATTTAACATCATTTGATATTATTATATATCAATAAATTGGGTAAAGAATAGGGGAAGAAATAGGGGAAACAATTTTAATATATTTATGTAATGCCTATATATAAAGGGATAGAGATAAAAAAGTTATGGTTCAACGTGGACAACGACTAAAGTCATTAGTTATCAACAACCATCAGTTCACAAGTTCGTCATTATAGTGTTAAAAAATAATCACTACATTTGTTTAGATACTAATCAATGAAATGGCTAACAAAAGTCGCTAAATATCATGATGACTATTTGAGGATAGTTAGAAGCTATGGCGAAGATGTTTACGCAGAAGATATAGTGCAGGAGATGTATTTACGTTTACATAAATACGGAGATGTAAGCAAGATACTACATAAAAACGGAGAGGTAAATAAGCCATACATTTATTGGATATTAAGAAACATCTTTAAAAGCTTATGTATGGAGAGGCAGAAATTTCAAAAGGTAGATTTAGACGAAATAAAGCACTTAACGGTTGAGTACGATTACATATCCCAGAAAGAAGCAGAATACAAATTAGAAGCAAGGCTATCAGAAGAGATGGACTCTTGGCATTGGTATGATAAAGGCTTATTTAAGTTATATAGAGAGAATGAATGGAGTTTTAGAGAAGCATCTAAAGAAACCAAGATAGGAACAAAGAGTATTTTTAATACAATCAAATACTGTAAGGAAAGATTAAGAGAAAATTGTGCAGAAGATTACGAAGATTATATAAACGAAGATTACGAAAAAATATAGCATGGAGAAAAACACGGAATATTATTTAGCATTAGACAAAAGGTCTAAAGAGTACAAAGACTGGAAAAAGCAGCAACCAAGTGAGGGGTTAGGAGATACCATTGAAAAGATAACAGAAGCAACAGGCATCAAGAAAGCAGTTGAATGGTTAGCAGGAGAAGATTGTGGGTGTGATAAACGTAAGGAATCTTTAAATAAGATATGGAGGTACAGAAAAACGAACTGCCTTACAGAGAGTGAATACGAATGGCTAACAGACTTCTTTTCTCAAGGTGGCACATATAGACCAAGTGGCAAAAGAAAACTATTCACTATCTACAACAGAGTATTTAATGCAAAGCAAGGAGATACAACCTGTAAGAGTTGCATCAGAGACATAGTAAACAAAATGAGAAAGGTATATGAAGCTTATTAAGAAATATTTACCTAAAGGTGATTTAGCAAAAAAACGAATGGCAAGATTTTACACGCCTTTATCTTGTAGACTTACTTATTTAGAATATGGAGACCAAACTTATGCTGCATACAAAAAATATTATATTTTTGGCATTAGAGTAGCAATTATAGAAACATCAGATAAAGTTGATGTCTAATGATTAAAATAGTAGGGCATCCAATAAGACACAAGAAAAGAATCAAAGAAATACAAGCAAGGTTTTTAGATTCTGGAGCAGAGGTTGAGGTACACTATGTAAACACGAATCATATTACAATAACAAATGAAAACAGAGAAAGTAAAGATAACCCAAGTAAAGACTAACCCAAATAACCCAAGACTAATTAAAGACGATAAGTTCAAAAAATTAGTACGGTCAATTAAGGAGTTTCCAGAGATGTTAGAAATACGTCCAATAGTAGTCGATAAAGACAATATTGTATTAGGTGGAAATATGAGATTAAGAGCCTGTAAAGAAGCAGGATTAAAAGAAGTTCATATAATACAAGCAGATAAACTTACAGAGAAGCAACAAAGAGAATTCATAATTAAAGACAATGTAGGCTTTGGTGAATGGGATTGGGATGATATTGCAAATGGTTGGGATGTTGAGCAACTTAAAATGTATGGTTTAGATATGCCTGTTTTTATAGAGGATTCTGATGAGTTCGGAACTGACTTTAGTTTAGCAGATGGAGATAAAGAACCATTTCAGCAAATGACATTCACTTTAGCAGATGAACAAGCTGAACAGATTAAAAACGCAATTACAGATATTAAGCAAACAGAAGAGTATAAATATTGTGAAACTTTAGGCAACGAAAACACGAATGGAAACGCTTTATATTTAATTATTATGCAATGGGCAGAGCAAAGGAAATAATAGTTAAAGTAATACCAAGTAAGATAGCCAATGAGTTTGTAAAGCAAAACCATTACTCTGGCAAGGTTGTGCCTAATAGTACATTGCACTTTGGATGCTTTTTAGATAATAAATTGCACGGAGTTATGCAATACGGCCCAAGCATAAACAAAAAAGGAACTATTAATTTAGTGGAGGGTACGGGTTGGAATGAATTTATAGAATTAAACAGAATGGCATTTGATGACTATTTGCCTAAATATTCAGAAAGTAGATGTATTGCTATAAGCATTAAACTCATTAAAAAGAATGCGCCACAAATTAAATGGATAATAAGCTTCGCAGATGGTACACAATGTGGAGACGGAACTATTTATAGGGCGAGTGGTTTTAAATTAGTTGGTGTTGCTAAAAATGCTGGAATATGCAAATTAAATAATGAAGTTGTACATATAAAAAGAACTTACGATTTAGGTTTGACAAGTAGTTTTTTAAAAAAAAGTGATATTCCTAAATTAGAAAAACAAGGATACAAAGTTGAAATGTTAAAAGGTTATCAATTAAAATATGTTTATTTAATAGATAAAAGAATGACTATAACTAAAGATATATTACCATTTAGCGAAATAGATAAACAAGGTGCTGGAATGTATAAAGGCAAAAAAATAAGTTTAAGTGAAAGAAATAGAGCGCAGCAATAGACTTGAACTTTACTTTTATGCTGGATGCATAACGTGCTACCAATTACACCAACTGCGCATATAAAACAAATATAATAAAAAATGGCGAACGAAGAAAACTTAATACCATACGAAAAAGGTCAATCTGGCAATCCGAAAGGCAGACCAAAGGGGAGCAAGAACAGAAGTTGTGTAGCAAGAAAGTGGCTATCAGTAGAGCAAGACTTAAAGAATCCTTTAACAAGCGAAATAGAAACAATGAGCCAAGAGGATTTAATGACATTAGCTTTGATAAAGAAAGCAAGAGATGGAGATGCTACTGCATACCAAAAGCTTTTAGATAGTGCTTACGGTGCGCCTGTACAACAGATAGAACAAACCAATATAGAGCAACCTTTATTCCCAGATGTTAAAGAGGACAACGGCAATAGATAAGATTTTAGCGTTAAAAAAACGAATCAAAATTATACAAGGGGGAACGAGTGCAGGAAAAACTTTTGGCATCTTGCCTATCCTTATACACAAAGCAGCAGATACTCCAAACCTTGAGATAAGCGTAGTAGCCGAATCAATACCACATTTAAGAAGAGGAGCATTAAGGGACTTCTTAAAGATTATGAAGTGGACTAATAGATATTTTGATGACAGATATAACAAAAGCCATTTACGTTATGACTTTGCTAATGGTAGCTTTATTGAGTTCTTTAGTGCAGACGATTCAAGCAAGTTAAGAGGAGCAAGGAGAGATATTTTATACATCAATGAGTGCAATAATATAACCTTTGATGCTTACAATGAGATGGCAATCAGAACACGCAAAGAGGTGTATTTAGATTTTAACCCTGCAAATGAGTTCTGGGTACATACCGAACTAAAACACGAATCAGACGCAGACTTCATTATCTTAACGTACAAGGACAATCAAGGACTTGATGAGGGTATTGTACAACAAATAGAAAAGAATCGCTTAAAAGCAAAGACAAGCACTTACTGGGACAATTGGTGGCGTGTTTACGGTGAGGGTAAAATCGGTCAATTGCAAGGAGCAGTATATACCAACTATTCAATCATTGATAAAATACCAGAGGAGGCAAGATTGATAGGCATAGGACTTGACTTTGGATATTCGGCAGACCCTACGGCAATCATTGAAATATACACCTACAATAATCAAAGGATATTAAATGAATTAGCATACCAAACAAAACTGCTTAATTCTGACATCGCTAAAATATTGCCTGTAAGCGTTCCAATTGTAGCAGATAGTGCAGAGCCTAAAAGCATCGAAGAAATACGAAGAGAGAAACACGGAGTGCTAATTAAGGGTGCAACCAAAGGAAAGGACTCAATCAACTATGGCATAGATGTAATGCAAAGACAAGATTATCTGGTAACAAAGAGCAGTACAAACCTCATCAAAGAATTACGGTCATATTGTTGGGACACAGATAAGGCAGGCAAGCGATTAAATAAACCGATTGACAATTTCAATCATGGATTGGACGCAGTACGCTATCATGAAATGGACACATTAGGGTTAAATAAAAATTATGGAAGTTACTCTATTAAGTAGCTACGGATAACAAAAACACGAATATTTAGTTATTAATATAAGAAGATGAAGATAGACATAACATTACCAACAGATTTAAGCGAGATACCATTATCAAGATATCAGACGTTTATCGAAATGCAAGATAAAAGCAATGATGAGGAATTTATTGCTCAAAAAATGATACAGATATTCTGTGGTATAGAACTAAAAGAAGTTATGAACATTCAGTTAAAGGATTTAAATGAATTGATAGTACATTTCACAGAGGTGTTTAAACAGAAGCCTAAATTAAGACGTCACTTTAAATTGGGAGAGCATACCTTTGCATTTATTCCTAATCTGGAGCATATAAGCTTTGGGGAGTATGTAGATATTGAACACAACTTGCAAGATTGGAAAACATACCATAAAGCTATGGCAGTAATGTTTAGACCAATTAAAGAGAAGTACAAAGACAAGTATTCAATAATAGACTATGAGCCTAATGAAGATATGCAGGAACTGATGAAGTTTGCACCTTTAGATATTGCCATAGCAGCAAGTGTTTTTTTTTACGATATCGCGAAAGAATTACTAAACGCTACTCTCAATTATTTACAGAAACAGACGAAGATAATGACCAACTCAATGAGTTCAACGAAAGAGTTCAATTCGGCAAAAAGTGGAAATGGTACTCAAGCATCTATCAATGCGCTCAAGGAGATGTCACAAGAATTGATGCAGTTACAAAACTCCAACTATCTCAATGTCTTACCTATCTCACATTCGAAAAAGAGAAAAACGAAATTGAAGCCAGAGAGCTTAACAGAAAAATGAAACGATAAATATGAATTACTTCGATATAATAGACAAATTACGAACACACTTTGAGAGCGATGAATTAATCTCAACCGTATCACAGGGGGACATTTTTGACGTTGACCTAAATAAGCAGACCATATTTCCATTGGTGCATATCATAGTCAATACGGCAACCTTTGAGAATAACGTCATTAGATACAATTTAAGCATCTTGGCAATGGATATTGTAAACGTATCCAAAGACGAAACAACAGATAAGTTTGATGGAAACAATAACGAGTTATATGTACTCAATACTATGTTAGCAGTTCTGAATAGATGCTATGAGTTATTGAGAAGAGGAGACTTATATACAGATGCTTTTCAAGTGGATGGTACACCAACTTGTGAGCCATTTACTGAACGCATGGAAAACAATTTAACAGGATGGACATTGACCTGTGATATATTAATCCCTAATGATATGACAATCTGCTAATGAAGAAAGGCGAGGTACAAAAGTTATTAGATAGCTTTAGAGATAAGGTTATAAAGGAAGCTAAACAAGGCTTGCCAAGAGATACTGGCGCACTTGCAAATAGCTTAAAATCTTATGTTAAAGAATCGCCTAATTCTATACAGATATCTTTCCAAATGAAAGGCTACGGATGGTTTCAAGACAGAGGGGTTAAAGGTGTAAAGAGTGGTAAGAGTTTAAGTGGTTATAGATTTGGGACAGGTAGTGGAGAAAGTGGTGGATTGACAAAGGGCATTAATCAATGGGTGCAAAGAAAGAAGTTTCAATTTAGGGATAAAGAAGGCAAGTTTTTAAGCTATGAGCAAACGGCAAGAACAATAATTAGAAGCATCTGGAATAAGGGAATTAAGCCAAGTATGTTCTTTACTAAACCATTTGAAAAATACTATAGGAAGCTACCTAAAGAAGTGACAGAGAAATATGCGCTTGATATGGTAAACTTATTCAACACGATTACACAAGAAAACTTTAAACAACTAAAATGAATTTATCAAGAAGTCCATACATTATAGAAGTAGACGATGCTACACAAACAGGAAGCAAGATAGAACTTTATTTGTGGAATACAGGAAGCCAGCCAGCAAGTCCACAATACACACTATCTAAATTAATTCCTGCATCTAACAACACTAAAACTTTTTACAATCTTTCGCCTTATGTCAGAGAATATTTCACGTTTACAACTTGGCAAAATTTGTACAATACTTATGATTCGGATATAAACACGAACTACAAAGTTAACTATCACGTTGACGTTTATAATCTAATCGGTGGCACTTATGTATTAGATGCGTTAGCAAGTGAAACAGGAGACTTTATGGATGGCTTCGCATATTATAGTGATGGCTTTAATGTGGTAAGCTCTACGGTGCTTTTAACAGAAGGTACATATTTCTATAACTATGATGGCAGTTTGTTTACATCAACGCCTATTAATATGGCAGGAAGCTTTAATGTTACTTTAGAAATAGGAGACGCAATAAGATACACAAACACGAATACGGCAGCAGTAACAACAATAACGGCTACAACGGCAGGAATGAAAACATTTTCAAGAGTGTATTTGCCTTACTTACAAGATGGCAACAAAGTAGAATATTTGATAGGAGGAAGTGGTGTAAGATGGACAGGTTACTTTGTGCCACAATGCGAGCCTAAATATAGTCCAGTAGCAGTAGACTTTTTAAATCGTTACGGAAGTTGGGCAAGGATATTCTTTCAAAAAGTTAAGAAAAGAAATATCAACGTAAAAACGAACGAATACAAATTCAATCCAAGTGCCTTGCCATTCTTTCCAACTAACGAGGGACAAATAAAAGAGTTCAATATTAATGCAACAGAATCTATTAAACTAAACACAGGATGGGTCAATGATTTGTATGGCGAATATATCCAAGAAATGATGTTAAGCGAAAAGATTCATTTGTTAGACCCAGAATATAACCAAAGCTATTTACCTGTAAAACTTAAAACGAAATCACTTGAGAAACAAGTAGGCATAAACAACGGAATGATTAACTACGAATTGGAGTTTGATTTTGCTTACGATTTAATTAGCACGGTTGTATAATGAGAACGGTACAAGTATACATAGAAGGTCAAAGACTTGATTTATTCAAAGACGAAATAATAAGCGTCACAAGTAAGCAGCAAGATATTCAAGATATTAGCAAGGTATTCACGGACTATTCACAAAGCTTTAGTGTTCCGAGTACGCCAAAGAATGATGCTATATTTCAACACTTCTATCAAAACGATGTAGATAGCACAATAGACCACAACATCAGAAGAGATGCATATATTGAAATTGACTTAACAACATTTAGACGTGGAAAAATAAGCCTTGAAAAAAGTGAAGTAAAAAACAACCAAGCTTATAGTTATCAGATTACTTTTTATGGAGATATTACCAGTTTAAAAGATAAGTTTTCAGATGACAAAATACAAGACTTAACACTTCTTAACATATACGCACACGATTACACGGCAACAGAAATAGAAAACAGAATTACTGATGGTGCTACAAATTACGTTGTACGTTATCCATTAATTACAAGACGATATTTGACTTATGACGATGGAGGAGTGAACGACATAAACACGAATTCTGGAGCAATAAACTATAGTGAATTATTTCCTGCAATAAGAGTGCCTGCAATATTTGGTGCTATGCAAGGTAAATACGGAGTAACATTTGAGGGTACATTTCTAACAGATAAAAGATTTCAAAATTGTTTCTTGTATTGCCAAAATTCAAACGACTTTCAATTCTTTACAACAACTGAAGATGTCAATTTTACAAGTGGTGGACAGGATGCAAGTAATCCAAGTTCTGATGTTTATACAGACTATTTTGATTTAGCAGAAGAAACACTTACAATACAACCTGTAAATTACGTTGATGCATTTGGAGTAACGCCAAGTAGTGAGTTTTGGGAAGACCAAACAAGGCACAGAGTATTTGTATCGGCAAATTGTGCAAGTGCAACGGCATCATACTATATAGATGTTTTTCTTAATGGCGTTTTAAGTATAACTATTGATGGACAGTTTGGAATATATCAACAAGCATATATAAGACGCAATAGTGATATCAATACACAAGATGTATTACATTTTAGAGTTCGTGCAACGGAAAGCACAACAGTATCTATTTCTATTAGATATGAACAACAACAACAAGACCCTACTTATTTTCCAACTTTAAGCAACATATTTTTTGCGAATAGTTCAATGGCATTGAGTGGAGATATTGACCCTATTGCATACTTGCCAGATATGAAAGTATCAGAGTTCTTTACAGGCGTTTTAAAAGAGTTTAATCTTACTTGCTATGGAATAGCAGAGGGTGTGTTTCAAGTAGAGCCGTTAGACGATTGGTATAGTAAAGGTGCAATTGTGGATATCACGAAATACACTGATATTAAAAGCATAAACATTGATAGAATAAAGCTATTTAACAACATATCATTTAAATATGAACAAAGTCAAAACATTTTAAATAGTCAGTTTAGAGATTTATTTGGAAGAGAATATGGAGATACTCAAGTAGCGTTTGATTACGATGGTGGCGAATATAAAATAGAGCAGCCTTTTGAAAATATGCAGTTCAATAGGTTTACAAACACAGATTTACAAGTAGGTTTTACAATAGACAAAGACTTAAATTCTTACGTTCCTAAACCTATGTTATTGTATATGTATGATGAAACAACTACTTCGTTTAAATTTAATACAGGAACAGGCACAAATACATTAACAGAGTATATGCCTTTCGGACAAGATGTCAAAGTGTTAACTGATAATTTCAGTTTAAATTTTAATGCAGAAATAAGCACACTTACAGGATTGGTTGAACAAAATACTTTGTTTGCTACATATTACTTTGGATATTTAAGCAACTTATTCAATCTAAAGAATAGAAGAACAACCGTAAAAACGAATCTGCCTGTAAGCCTATTAACTGAATTACGTTTGAATGATAGAGTAGTAATTAGGGACAAGCGATACATTATAGAATCAATGAAATCTAATTTAAATACTGGCGACGTTGACCTTGTATTAATCAATGATTTTAGACCTGTTATTGCCATCGGTGGTAGTGGGCCAACAGAGCCATTAATTCCAAGCTTTGCAAGTCAATGCATAGATGTTAGAATTTTATTTCCTAATGGAGTAGTACAAGCAGATGTAACTTGTAGCAATGCAAGTGTAACAATTACGCCAAGCACTTTAACAAGTGAGGGAACGGTGGAGGTATGTATTCCAGAGAATCCTAATACTACAACGGTACTAAAAACAGAAGATGATTTAGACTACATAAACACGGAAGACCTTGCAGACAGAATAAGAACAGAAGAGGGAACTATTGAAGTATACACTTTACTTGTTACTTATACATTCAGTAACGGAACACAAACAACAAACCAAATATTTATCCAACAACAACCATAATGATAAAGAACATAGTAGACTTATTGGCAATAGATGACTTCTTTGAAGCATCAGAGAACGTGCAAATAGCGAAAGGATTATATAGTTATGAAACAGGAGTAAAAGCGATTTACAAGCAAAAGAA
>WLWH01000725.1_pt1 | contig 26201 bp, 22 predicted proteins | sample 6712741 | NCBI WGS metagenome assembly WLWH01 (sample SAMN12718694, study PRJNA515312) | sponge metagenome | isolation source: marine sponge | host: Mycale hentscheli | place: New Zealand: South Island, Marlborough, Capsize Point | collected 2003-05-01
CTTCTCATGGTTTGAGAAAAACCGCCGGTTGTGGAAAAACTGTGAGCGGCTAATCGAAAGCTCGTTGGGCATGATGCTACTTGCAAATATTGCGCTGTTGCTTCGGAGATCTTGAACAGGCTCTTAGCAAAAGACTTTGCAACGGCCAGCGGATCTGGCTTAATTCTTGGGAACAAATAGACGCCTCCGAGCCAGAACGCCTGTGTCTACCCCGCCTGAGATCGCCGGTCCGGCCACTGTCTTCGCCCCAGGCTGGCGCCGGCCGCCGCCGCTCATGCCGCAAAAGATCATGCCCCAAAAGATCACGGCAAAAACGGTGCCTGGCCGGCCCGCCGCACCGTCCCCGGTACTCAGTTGACCCCGTACTCAGTTGCTCCAGCGACCCAGCTAAGCATGGCAGCGGACCCTGACAGCAAGAAGCTCACGCGGCTGCTGGAGCGCATGTTCGAAGGCCGCCTAGTGCCCTTCGCCGGCGCCGGCATCAGCCTTGGGGCGCAACACGAGAGTCGATGCGATTTCGAACCCAGTACCGCGGCCATGAAGCGCGCGCTGGCTCGAGCGCTGCACTCAATGATCGAGGCGAGCAGCCCCGCTGTTCTCGATGCGTTGCCGGAAGAGATGGCTGACCTAGCAAAGCCGGAAGCGCACTGCAAGTACAACCTGGACCGGCTGGCGGAGGCCGCTCATTGGCTGTTCGGCGCGGCCGGTGTATGCACTATCCTCGCTATTCCCGCCTTCGCCGAGCTGCAACCCCGCCCGGCGCACCGCTATCTGGCTTATCTGGCGCGCGAGGGGCTGATCACCGAGATCATTACCACCAACTACGATTGCTGCATAGAGCGGGCTTTCCGGGATTCATTCGGCCCCCCGGCCGGCGGCGGAGTCACCCAAAGCCAGAGCGACGCGGCGTTCAAGGTCATCTACGACCTCGACAGCTACCGCCGCGGCGGCGGTCTACACCAGACCGGGCATGGCCGGCCCACCTTGAGACTGTACAAGATCAACGGTTGCGCATGGGCTTATACATACGGCCGTCAAGCGGCCGGGCAGATCATTCTCAGCGAGCGCCAACTGCAAGATTTCGGGGCGCGGCGGTGGGCGCGGGATCTGCTCGCCGACCGGGTCAGGACCAGCGCTTTATTGTTCTGCAGTTTCGGCAGCGAAGAGCCGCAGGTGCGCCACACCGCGCTGGCCATCATTGATGAGTTCCGTGACAGCGCGAACGGTCATGATCCTGGCGCACTGGCCAACGCACCGGCCATCGTGCCTCATAAGCGGGTCTCTTTCGTTCAGGCGCAACTGGCGCTGGCTTATCACCGCGCCCATTACGGTTCTGCAAACGATGTCAACTACAACGATGCCGAAGCGTTGGCGGCCGCTCTAGGCGAGTTCGTGCTGACCATCAGCGACATCGACGAGACGGCCGGCCCTCGAGAACCCATAGAAGCCGACCTCTTTTTCGAGCGCTTATACCAGGCGGCAATGAGCCGGCTGATCCGGCGGCTGCTGTACAGGGACGGCGGTTTTTATGCCTGGCTGGATACCCTCACGTGCCGTCCGGGCGTTTGGTGCGAATCAATCCGCGCCAATTTGTATAACACCGGGACGGAATTTGGCCTGAAGAAGACGTTGTTCAGTCTCGTAAAACCGCCGCAGGATTCATCTTCAGCGACAGGGGCGCAGGCCGGTACTGGGCCGCAGTGCTGCGAAAAACCGCAGGATTCACCCGCACCCCCAATTGCTTCTGTGGCAGGCGTTGCACCGCGTGGTCCGGCCCGGCCATGAACTGAAAGCGGGCGCTGACTGGTATCTGCCCTTCGCCGAGGACAGCCGCCTGATCCTGTGCGTGCTCTTATTGATCGCCTGCCTCCGTCCAGAGGATGATTTCCTCAGCGATCAGGATCCGGCCGTTTATGGACTGAAGCTGCGCAGCACGTGCTGCAAAATTCCAACGGTTTACATCGTGAGCGAAGCAAGCTGGCGGGAGAACCCGCAGCCCGCCGCATCCGCTCACCCATCCCCGGCTGATGGCCCGCCGTTGGCTTATTGCATCGCCGTGCCCAGCCTGTCCAGCACCGCCGCCGAGGGGCGCTGGCTGATAAAGCTGGCAGAGGACCACGTCCGCGCGGGCCGCTACTTGCCCATCGGCATCGGCGATTTGATCAAACAAGCGGGCACTCCCGAACACCTGCCCGAAGCGATTCGCGCCGCTTGCGCCGGGCGCCGCCGTGCCCGCCACCAGGCGCGTCTGAGGCCAATCCACCCCAGGAGCGAACCGTGACAAGCTTGGACCGGTACCGCTTAAGCGGCTCCAATAACGGGCTGTTACGCATCCATAACCGCTATTGGGATTGTGCCGGGCTGTTCTTGAGCAACACCTGCCTGGCGGTCCACCCGCGGCCCCGTTCGCCGGGAGCGCAAGAGGCGGACGAGCGCGAGGCTTTGCGCACCTTGTTGCGCGGCCTGGGACAACGCCTGCTGGAGTTCAACCTGTGGCGGCCAGTGGTCGCCGTCTTGGAAGTGAAGGAGGACCGGGATGGGCGCTACACCGCGTGGGCTGCTGATCAAGACTGGCACCGGGGCGATTTCCTGCTCTTCGTCGAGCAAGCGGAAAACGTCGAGAAGCGGCTCGATGATCTGCTAGACCCTGGACACACCCTGGCCAAGCTGCAGCCCGCGCCCCGCGAGCCGCGGACAGACGAATGGTATCGAAGCCAGTTGGATGAGCTGACCGCGGACCACGGCGCCCTGCGGTCGCTGCTGGATTCGATCCTGCCAGTATCCTCAACCGGCGCCGCTCGACAAGCCGCCGGTAAAGAGGCGATCCAGCAGGGCTTTGACGATTGGTGCAAAAAACGGATTGAGGAAGCCGATCAGATCACCGTTGAGGGTGGACGAAAATGAATACCCCCGATGCGCCCGTGACACGCATCCGCTCCCTGGTGCTGGAGAATTTCAAGGGTTTTCGTGACAAGCATGAATTGTTCGATCTGGATGCCGACATCGTGCTGCTCACCGGCCCCAACGGTCACGGCAAAAGTGGCTTGCTGGAGGCGTTGACGCTGGCCCTGACCGGCTGGCATGACCCTGAGCTAGATCCGGCCCGTCACTTGATCAGCCGCATTCCGAAGACGGATACAACCGAGAGCAAGCCCGAGGACTACGCCCGCATCGAGCTGCGGGCGCTGTTCGGGGAAGAAATAGCCGGGGAGAAAAAAGCCGAGGCGTTGCCGATCGAGTGGCGTTTTGAATCTGAACAAACCGAGCCCACACATCATAGCCACCGGCCGCGGTCACGGCTTGATCCGCCCGTCCCGGAACCGGCCGTTTCAGATGCGGATCTCGATGAACGCAGGCGGCAAAGCGACGCATTGAAAGCGCGCCTGAGTACTTTCTTTCAGGACCGGCTGGATAAGCTGTTCGATGAAACCGCCGCCGGCCTGACACTGCGTGACATATTCGAACCTGTCCCACCGTGGATCGCAGACGTCCGAACGGCTATTGACAACGCCCAAGAGAAACTCGGCTTGGCCGTGGCCGAGCGGCAAGACGATGCTCGAAAACCGGCACAAGCGCTTTACCCCACCCTGGCTGGACAGATCGCCGCTTTCAAAGACCCCTACCAAACCTTGCGCCGGGAAACCCAGGGCGAATCCAGGGACGAATGGCCACCCCTGCCGGAAAACTGCACACCGGAAGACACCTGGCCGGCGTTCTTGCAAGACCTCGCTAAGCGAAATCTCATCCTTGCGCCCACCGGTGACGACACTCGTCTGACTGAGCGGCTCGAACAAGCCCTGCTCGGAGAACAGGGGATTATCGCTGATTTAATTCGCCGTGCTATGGCCCGCAGGGGCGAAGCGACCGCGGCCCGCGACCAGGCGAGGCTTGACAAACTGGAACAATGCGTGGAGGCGATCGAAGACGAGGAAAACGACCTCAAGCGACGCTACCCACATTTACAGGGCGATCTAGAACGCTTCATGCCAACACAGCCCGGCCAGCCCGATGCCCTGCAGATCTTCTCCAGCCTGGCCGCTAATGCCGCACGCTGGGCGCGCCCTAATGGCCGGGAAAGCGGCAAGCCGGCACGTCTCACAGAAGTATTGGCACGACTCGCCGCAGTGAACCCGGATCAGGCCGGCCAATGCGCGCAGGCCCTGGAGGACTGGCTGGTCCCGCGCCGTCAGGCGGACCAACGGTTAAAAACACTGGCAGCGGAAAAGAAAACCCTGCAACAAAAAATCGAGCAACTGCGCGCCACGGTGGACGTGCAGCGCCTGCGAGACCTGCGCCGCCGCTTGCGCGAGACCCTGGAGCCGCTGCGCGAGACCTGGAAAGATATTCTTGAGCGGCAAGATTTCGAACGCCGCCGCCAGCAGCGGGCGCGGGCACGCGAACATCTGGCGGCGGCCACGGAGACGGTGGCGGCGCTGGGCACGGCGCTGGACCAACTGACCGCTCCCAGCAAAGCGTTGCTGCAGCAACTCAGGGACACCGCCAACTGGGCGCTGGGCCGTTTCAGCCTGGTGCCGGGGGTGGCGCCGCTGCGGCTTGAACCCAAGGAGAACAGTGATGGACGGCGCAGCTACCAAGTGCTCACCCAGGACGGACGCGAACTGCGCCAACTCTCCACCGGCCAGCGCGCCCAGTTCGGCATCGCCCTGCTGCTGGCGCAAAACCGCGAGGTGAGCGAGTACCTCGGCCACCGCGCCCTATTCCTGGATGATGTATCGACCGCTTATGACCTATCCAACCTGACCCGCGAGGCGCTGCTCTGGCGGCAACTGGCCTACGGCGCCAAGCCGCCCTTCAAGCGCCAGATCTTCCTCTCCAGCCATCATGAGGACCTGACCAGCCAGTTGTTGGACCTGCTGGTGCCGCCCGCCGGCGCCAGCATGCGGCTTATCCGTCTCCACGGCTGGCAGCCCGATAGCGGGCCGGAGCTGGATAATTTCCGGGTCGAGCCCACCGCGCACAGCGCCCCCGGCAGCGATGCGGTGCGGCAATTCATCGACTCCATCGAACAGGAGAAATATCTATGGCAGAGCGGTTGAGCGCGGACTTCGAAGTGTTGACGCCGCTGTTCATGGGCGAGGCCGATCAGTCCGAGAGCGCGCTGCGGCCCCCCTCGATCAAGGGCCTGCTGCGGTTCTGGTACCGCGCGGTGGCGCCAACCGCTGCCTGCTCGGAGGCTGAACTGTTCGGTGGCGCCGGCAAGCACCAGGGGCAGGCGCCGTTTCTGCTGCGCGTCCGCATCGATAAAGACAGGGCCGGGCAACCTGCGTCGTGGCACTGGAACAACAGGCAGATCGCCCGCTTCGACAAAGGCCATGGCAGAGAAACGCGTAACGGCCTGCGCTATCTGGGTTATCCCTTCGGTCTCGGTGCTCAGCGCGAGGCGCTGGCTCCGGCCACCCGCTTCATCCTGGAGGCTCTCTTTCCCAAGCCGGCGACGGCGGCGCAGCGCCGCGCCCTGTTGGCCGCGGTCTGGTTGCTGGGCCATCTGGGCGGTGCCGGCAGCCGCGCGCGGCGCGGCTTCGGCAGCTTGGCGCTGCAGCGCTGGCAACTGGACTCGGGCGCGCCCTGGCCGGAGTTGGAGGCGCTGCAACCGCTCGCCGCTGCACCGAACAGCGGGGCCTGGCGGCACGGCTATGAGCAGGTCAGAGCGCTGTTCGAGGACTGGTTCGGCCGCTTCGACCAAAGCGATCACCCACCAGGCGACCAGCCGCCGCCGCGGCCCCATCTGGGCGGCAAGACCCGGCTGCACCTGGCGCCGCGGGCCGGTGATGATTGGCAAGCCGCGCTGGCGTGGATGGGCCGGCGCCTGCAAGACTTCCGGCTGCGCAAAGCACCGGATTACCAGCAGGTCAAGAACCACCTCAGCGGCGCCCGGCGGCTGGAGCGCGCTCCCGAGCGCGCCGCCTTCGGCCTGCCGCTCACGTTCCGCTACGGCTCGCTGCGGGCCGCGCGTCCCATCACTTTCGAGCCCTTCGACCCGCGGCAGGGTACTACCTTGCAACGCCAGGGCAGCTTGCTGCACTTGCGCCTGGCGCGCTTGGCCGACGGCTTGCATCCTTTGTTCTTGCGCCTGGACGGGGCGGTACCGGGGCAAGCGGGCTCACTGGTGGCGCCGCACGCTGAGCGCCGGCCGCTGCGCGCCGCCGAGGTCAACTTGCTGGATCGATTCATGGACCAACTCGAGGAAGCGCGCTGAGATGGACGAACTCGCATTCTGGAAACAAAAACTGATCCAGTTTTTTCACGACCCGCCGGGCAAACCTTTCGCTTCTTATCCCGGCTCGGGCGGCCATGCCGCGTTGGCCAAGCAGCTGTTCGAGTATTTCACCGGACAAACCCTGCACGGTTACAACCGTTACCCGGACTGGGCCGCTTCCGGCGCCGACCGCCCTATGCTGAGTCAGCCCAAAGGCAAGAGTATCGCGCAGGTGCAGTTGGGTTGGCACAAGTGCCCCATTCTCACCCATCCGCTGTGCCGCGCCCAACTGCGGGTCAACCTCGGTGAGACGCTGCCAGGGCCACTGCGGGAGGCCGGCGTTGAGCTACTGGAGGATCAACTGGATGCCCTGGATGAGTTCGGCGCGCCGGACTTCGACTGGCAAGATGCGGCGGCGCTGCGGCGCGCTTGCGCCCGCCTGTGGCGGCGCTTCCGCGAAGAGTTGAGCGCCGCCGCTGCGGGCCACCGCCTGTTGTGGGCGGAGATGCCGGCCGACGGGCGGGTGCCGGATCACAGCATTTGGGATCATCTGCGGATGACCAGTGCGCTGGCCTTCCTGCCAGCGGGGGTTAAGAACAAGCGGCCGCTCAGCCAGCCGCAGCACCCGCGCTGCCCCTGGTTGTTGCGCTTCTCCCTGCACCCGGTGCAGCGCTTCATCGGCGAGGCGCGCACTAGCCGTGATCTGTGGATCGGCTCGTTTTTGCTCGCCGATCTGGCCTGGCACGCCATGGGGCCGGTGGTGCAGCGTTATGGTCACGACGCCATCGTCTATCCCGATCTGCGCGGCAATCCCATGGTGGACAACTGGCTGGCGGCACCCGGCACGGACAAGGACCCTGAGTTGGACAACGACCCTGAATTGCTGCCGCCCAACGCCCGCGGCGCCGTCAGCTTCGCCTCTTTGCTGCCGGCGAACTTCACCGCTCTCGTGCCCTACGGCGGCGCGGATAGCTATCTGCTACCACTAGAGAAGCTGGCGCGGGACTGCGCCGACGCCGTGCAACAGCGCTGGCAGGAATTGGCCGGGCAGGTTGAACGCTGGATGGTCAAACAGGCAGACATCGGCCCCGGCCCCTGGCAAAAGATATGGCAGCGCCAGCAGCAGCAGGCGATCAGCTGCGCCTGGTCCGCCGTTGCCTGGCTACCCCCCGAACCGCTCGAAGACCCCCAGGGCCTGCGCGGCCGCGCGCTGCCGGCGCAGCGAGCGGATTTCCGCAGCGGCCGCGCTGCTGGCGATCAGGCCAATGATCAGGCCGGCGCCAGCGATCGGGCCAATGATCAAGCCAACATCGACGCCCGCCGCACGCGCCTGGCCCCTTGGGTGCCGGCGGCCACTTGGCAACACTACGAGCGGGCGCGGGCGGTCTACGCGCAGACCCATCTGCGCTGGCACCAGATGGAGCGCGGCTTCGACTACGCTTTGATCCATCACCAGCTCAGCGCCCGCCACGCCCTGCGCTGCGCGCAAGCGCCCGCCGCCGGCGCGCTCACCGGGGAGCCGGGCGAGAGCTGCACCTGCTGCGGCCGCCGCCAGGCGCTCAGCAACGAGTTCAGCGGCCACATCGCCCGTGATCGCCAGCATGCCAAGGCATTTTGGCGGGTCAAAGCGCTGGACCCGGAAGAATCCGGTGGCGAGCGCCTGTGCGGCGTGTGCGCCGTCAAGCGTTTCCTGGTGATTGCCGGCTGGGATGGCCAACGCATGACCGGCATCAATCCGCTGTGGGCCGGATACGACCTGGCTGAGCAACGCGAGGCGCTGGACCGGGACAGCAAGCCGCGGGTACCGTTTCCCTCCACCGCCACCGTGGCGGCGCAGCGCTTCATCGAAGCGCTGATCACGACGCCGGCGCTCGAACCGGCCCTGGCCGCCGTGGTGCGCGCCCACCGGGGCGCGGGACTGCCGGCGACCAGCTTCCCGCGCGCCCTGCCCAGGCTGGCCGCCGCCGCGCAGCGCACCGGCAGCGCCACGGCCCGGCGCTTCGTTGAACTCGAGGCCGAAGAAGTGTTGTTCCCCGAAGCGCTGCAAGGCCAACAACAGGGCGAGCAAGCGCGTCAGCAGCAGGCCGAAAGAGAGGGCCGCCAGCGGCAGCAGCGCGATCTCGAACCTCTGATCAAAGCGGTGCAAGCGCTGCGCAAAGCGGCGCGCCGGGAACTACCCAAGTCGAAGCGCACGCCCAACACCCGCATCGCGGTGCTCATGATGGACGGCGATCGCATCGGCTCCTTGCTGCTGGGCGAGCGTGGCGCCATCAACGCCCGCTGGCGCGATGTCATCCACCCCGAAGCCGTCGCTCAGATGCAATCCATGGAGAAACCCCGCCCGCGCCTGCACGCTGCCGGCTGGCCCGATCTGCTGGAGGCCAAGCGGCTCACTGGGCCGTCGCTGCACGCTTATATCAGCCGCGCGCTGGCCGCTTTCAGCCACCGCATCGTGCCGTGGGTGGTGGAGCGGGAGTTTTCCGGGCGGCTGATCTACGCCGGCGGCGACGAGTTGCTGTGCTTGGTGCCGGGCGCTGAGGCGCTGGCGCTGGCGGCGCGGCTGCAACAATTGTTCTGCGCGCCCTGGATCATCGACACGCAAAACAGTGGCGACACGCAAGCCGACGAGGATCGCTGGCCCTGGCGCCGGCGCGACTGGCAAGGCCCCTATGATCAGGTCGCGGCACGGCGGCGCTTCGCCATCCCGGTTTACCGGCGCGGTGAGCCCATCACCTTGCCCATCGGTGATACCGCTCTGCTCGAGCCGCACGCCGCCGCCGGCCCGGACAGTCAATGCCCCGAGCAATATAAATACCCTGAACTGCGAGTGCAGGGGGCGGTGATCCCGCTGCTGGGCGGCGGCCAAAGCTTGTCCGCCGGCATCGCCTGCGGGCATTACAAAAGGCCGCTGCACTTGCTGCTGGGGGGCGCCCGGCGTATGTTGAAAGACCACGCCAAGGTGGTGGCCAGGGGCAGGGGCGGTGCCCTGGCCATCAGCTACGCCAGCCGCGGCGGCGAGAAATATGCGTTCGCCATGCCCTGGCGGGCGGGCGCCTGCGACCACCTCAGCACGGTCATCGCAGGCTTTGAAAACGGGCGCATAGCCAAGCGCCTGCCCTACAAGCTCAGAGAAATCGCCGCGCCGGTGGCCGGCGTCATGCGGGAGGTCGATGATCCCGGCCGCGAGCAGTGGCTAAGAAATCTTTTCGCCCAAGCCCAAGCCCTGGACGATGCCAAAACCGGTCTGGACTACAGAGACCCGGATTACGAGGAGGCCGCTTTTGCCATCTGGCGGCAAGGTCTGAGACTGCACCACGACCACCAACTGCAGCGCGCCACCGATGGTCTTTTGCTGTGCCGCGCGCTGGCCGGCGGCGAGGAGGCCGAGCAAGCATGAGCCACCTTCTCGACCACGGTTTTCTGATCCGCCCGCTGGAAGCGGTCTATTTCGGCCGGCCACGCTCCTTCAGCGCCGGCGAAGCGCACCATGGCACTAGTGAATTCCCGCCCTCCGGTTATACTTTTCAAGGTATGATACGCAGCCAACTGCTGCGCGCCGTGCACCCGCCGCTGGATCTGGACGATGCTTCCGCGGCGGCGCGCGACCAGCGCACCCGCTTGGTAGGCGGCCCCGACGCGCTGCCGGCGGGCTGGCAACTCACCGGGCCCTACCCGGCGCGCATCATCGAGCAACAGGGGGGAGAGCGGCGTCTGCAGCCTTGGCTGCCGGCGCCGCATTTTCTGCTCGCCGCGCCGGCGCCTAGCTCCGGCATCGGCGGGTCAACATCCTTTGACCCCGAGCCATGCGCCCGTCCCGCCACGGCGGCGCCGGTCCATGCCAGGGCACTGCCCGACGCGTGCGGGCACGCGCTCAACGATCTCAAACCTGGTACCGTGCTGCTGGGCCGTCCCGATGAGGGCGCGGTCAAAGCGCTGGGCGGCTGGCTGACGCCGGCCAATCTGCGCCACGCGCTCAGCGCCGGCGGCCATCACTCCAACGGCGACCCTCCTTGGTGCGCCGCTGGCCATGCTTGCGGCTTACCGCCTTTTGTGCACCGCGAAACGCGCCCGGGCCTCGCCCTGGAGGACGGCAGCGCCCGCGACGGCATGTTGTATTTTCTAGACACCGTGCGTTTTCACGATGCCGACGGCGCGCGCGCCGGGCTCTATGGACACGCCGGGTTCTATGGACACATTGAAGGTAAATGTGACGAGCGCATCCCCGCTAACGCCCTGATAGCGACCCTAGGGGCCGCCGGGCGCAAAGCGCGTCCGGCCGCTTTCGAGCCAATACCGCCGCTGGTGGCGGATTTCGAAAACTTATGCAATGACGACCATCTGCCCGCCACGGTGCACGAAAAAGACTGCTTCTGGCTGGTCATTTTGACCCCGGTGGCGCTGGACGACCCGGCGATGCCGCTGCCCGCGGGCCGGGACGGCGTGCGCCTCGAGAGCCTGGGTTTGTTGACCGGGCCGGCGCTGACCATCGGCGGCTATCGCTACGCCGATGCCAGCACCCGGCCCAACCGCAGCTATCTGCCAGCCGGCAGTTGCTGGCTGATCCGCCTGCGCGGGGCCGATCCTGAGCGCCGCGCGCGCATCCTGCGCACCCTCAACAACGCCCACCTCCTGGGCGATGAGAAAGAGGCCGCCTTCGGCTTCGGCCACACCCTGGTCGGCTTGGCGCCGCCATGCGAGGAAACCTTATGAACAGCGTCTGGAACGAAGCGCAACTGACCGCGCTCTACACCTTGACACCGCTGCACTGCGGCAGCGGCCAAGCCGCCGCGGCGGTGGATCTGCCGATCGCGCGCGAGGCCGGCAGCGATCTCCCGATCATCCCCGCCACCGGCCTCAAGGGCGCCGCCCGCGAGGCGCTCACGGGAGAACTCGGGAAAGACACGTTAAACATTCTGTTCGGCCCTGAACTCGACAGCAGCGAAGGCGCCTCCACTCTCAGCGCCGGCGCTGTGACTTTCACCGAGGCGCGCCTGGTGGCTTACCCGGTGCGCAGCTTGAACCGCCTTTTCCTGCACGTGACCTGCCCGCTGATCGTGGAGCGCCTGGCGCGCGACTTGCGCATCGCCGGCTTGCAGCAAACGCTCTTCGAGCAGGACTGGCAGCCCGCCGTGGACGCAGAGCAGGCGCTGGTCGCCGACGCGGCGCTGGCGGGCCAGGCTCTGGTGCTGGAAGATCTGGTTTTTAGCGGTGAGGAAACCCGTCACTGCCCGCAACTGCAACGCTTCGGCCAAGCCCTCGCCGGGCTGTTACCCAGCGCCGAGACCGCCACCTGCGGGCGCCTGAGCAGCGATCTGATCATGATCCCGGACAGCGACTTCAGCGAACTCATGAGCCGTATCATCCCGGTGCGCGCGCGCATCAAGCTGACCGATGGCAAAACCACCGATGAGTGGATCAGCGAGGAGGGCGAAATACAAAGCGGTAACCTGTGGTACGAGGAGGCGCTGCCTTCGGACTGCTTGTTCCTCACCCTGCTCGGCGCGCGCCGGCAACGCTCGCGTGGCAGCGGGTCAAACGCATCCGGGCAGGCCGCAGCGGACGAACCCCTGAAGATACTGGGCGCCCATGTCGGCAAGCTGGCGGCGATCCAGCTCGGCGGCAACGAAACCGTAGGCTACGGGCTGTGCTGGTGGAGCGGCTGGGACGAGCCTCAGCGTACCGGCCAGGGGGGCACCGCATGAGCGAGAATCTACAGCGGGCGCGCATCGACTATGCGCTGAAGGCGGTCCGCCGGTGGCCGTCGATAAAGCGCAAAGACTATGCGCAACGGGCCAAGAGCTTGCCGGTGGAGTTGCGCACCCAGGGGCTGCTCGTCACCCTCGCCGCGCTGCACGGCAGCGCACAAGCGCAGTTGGCCGAGGATGTGGCGCGATGGCTGCTGTGGGAAGCCCCGCGGCGCACTTTGCCGCCGCAAGAGCGTGGCCGGGGAGATGCGATCAGACAACTGTACACGGCCTGCCAGGACGCCGATCGCGCCGCCTACCGCGCCGCCCAGGCCGAGGCGCTGGCCCTGGCCGAGCACATCAAACGCTTCGCCACCGCCTTGAACCAGGAGGACTGAGCATGGCTTCAGGATCGCTCATCGGCCACCGCCGCGAGACCGTGCAGCGCGTGCTGAGCGACAACCTCGCGCAAGCCCACAGCGGTTTGATCTTCGACCATTTCCTCGCCATGTGGGCGCACGGCCGCGGCCTACCCACGCCACAAAAACCCCTGCGGGAACCGCTGCAAATGTTCGTCGAGGACTTCCACCGCGGCGGCCGATCCGAATACAAAAAATCCTTGCTGCGGGAACACCACGAGCGCCTGGCGAACACCGCTCCGAGATACGCCACCCGGCAGTGGGATCTGCAGGTGCAATGGCGCCTCACCACCGGCTTGGGCTCGACCCACCCCACTGAAAACGGCTTTTTGTTCCACGAACTGCTCGGCGTGCCCTACTTAAGCGGTGCCGCCGTCAAAGGCCTGTGCCGGACAGCGGCCAAAGTCCTGGACGCGGCGCCGGCGCGGATAAAAACGCTATTGGGATCGGAGACCACGGCACAGCCCCTGGCGGGCGGCGATCTGGTGTTCTACGACGCCCTGCCCAGCGTCTGGCCGCGGCTCGTGGTCGATATCGTCAACTGCCACCATCCCGACTATTACAGTCAACAGCGCACTGATAAAAAAGACCCGCCCGCCGAAGCCGTGGAGACCGAGAGCCCGGTACCGGTCTTCTTCCTAGCGGTGGACGCCGGCGCTTGTTTTCGCTTCAGGCTCGGCAGCCGGGCCAAGAGCGCCGAGCACATCGCGCAAGGCCGCGATTGGCTGCATCAGGGCTTGGACTTGCTCGGCATAGGCGCGAAGACGGCGGTTGGCTACGGGGTATTGAGCCCGGTGGCTTGATACGTCTTAGATTCAATCCCCCATCAGCCGGGCAAAAAGAACATTTCACCGCTTCGTTTAATCGGGATTTTATTGCTTGGATGGGGGCACAGTGATAACGCCGCGCCCGCTTCAGAAAGAATGGCGCTCGCGGCCGCCGTCACAGTGCTCGCTGCGCACGGCGCACCGGCAGGCCAGGCGGCGGCGGAAAAGCGGATTAACAGCGAATTCCAGCCGTCCGTGCTGTGCAAAACCGGGCGGATGCAAGAGAGGCAGTGGTTCATCGAAGCCGCTGAGCCCTGCAAAAGCATGGCGATCAACGTGCTCTAGGAAACTATTCCCACCCACGAGTACGAAGCCAAGACCTTCACCAAGGCCTTCGAGGCAATCACCGGCATCAAGGTCAATCATCAGCTCTTGGGCGAAGGCGAAGGGGTGCAGGCGGTGCAAACGCAAATGCAAAAGCGGCGCAATCCGTACGACGCTTACATCGATGAGCCCGACTCGATCGGCACCCACCCGCGTTTGCAACTGGTGGTTAACTTGAATGACTGGATGGCTGGTGACGGTAAAGACGTGACCAACCCGCGGCTAGAGGTGGCGCACTGCACCGGCGAGTCGTTTGCCACCGGGCCCGGCGGCAAGCTCTATCAGCTTCCCGGCCAACGGTTCGCTAACCTCTATTGGTTGCACGAGGATGGGTTCGGCCGCGCCGATTTGCGAAAGCAATTCAAGGATGGCTACGGTTATGACTTGGGGGTGCCGGTGAATTAGCCGGCGTATGAGAACATCGCCTAGTGTTTCACCGTACAGGTCAAGCACATCGGCGGTGTGCGCGTCTATGGCCATATGGACTACGGTAAACGCGCGCCCGAGTTGAACTGGCGTATGACCGGTGCGTGGCTGTCCATGGCCGGTGCTGGCAGCAAAGCTTTGCCCGATGGCGTGGCGCTGGACGAGTGGGGTATTCGCATGGAGCCAGGCATATGCGATCCGGTGGGCGCGCCGGTGCCGCCAACGGTGCCGCCGCTGTTTACGCCATCGGCAAATAAGATGGATGGTTGCGCCAATAGGCACCGCCAGCGGCCGCCAGCTATGGTTTCTATCAATCGCTGCCGGCGCTTGCCCAAGGCAATGTAGCCCAGCAAGCTCTTCTGCTACACCGCGTTTACCGCCGCCATGGTGGCGCCCGAGCGGATGGCAACAACACGGCCGATGATGCCGGCACGCCGCTTTGGCGCATGGTGCCACCGCCGCATGGCCCGTACTGGGAGCAGGGCCAGAAACCGGGTCACCAGGACGCCGGTTGTTGGACCTTCGCTTAAGTCAGCGCCGCTCAAGCGCCGCGAAGCCGCCTGGTTGTATGCCCAGTTCGCCGTCGCCAAGACAGTGGCTGTCGAAAAGAGCCATGTGCGCCAGACTTTCGTGCGCGACAGCACCATCGGGCATCAGCCGTGCACCGAGCGCGCGCCTGAACTCGGTGGCTTGGTCGAGTTCTACCGCTCGCCGCAGCGGGTGTTGTGGCCGCTCACCGGCGTCAACGTGCCGGACTATCCGAGGCTCGCGCAGAGCGGGTGGCAACAGCTCGGCGATGTGAACCCCGGCGCTTTTACCCCACAGCAAGCCATGGACCGCCTGGCGGCGGAGATGGATCAAGTCATGGCCCGGATGCAGGCCGCTGATGAGAAAACCAAGATCAACGGTGGCTGCGGCCCGCCGCTGCACCGGGAGCAAGACGCCAGCGTGTGGCTCAACATGCCCGGCTCACCCCAAGCCGAGGTCAGCGAAAAACCCAAGGGTGAAACCGTTGATTACTAGGAGTTGATCAAGCGCCGCTGGCAGGGTTGAGCTAAGCCCGTCTAATGCGCCACTACTCAGCGCGCCACTACTAGTGCGGCCGGTCATCATTGAGGGGCCGCTAGTGTGGGCACGCCGCCATCATGAGCCGCGCCAGCCGTCATCAGGCGTGTCCGGCCAGTGATCTGGTAACGGATCCGATGAAGTTTCGATGCCGCACTCCTATTGAGCGCGCGCCCATCAAGACGGCCGCGCTGGCGCCGGCCGGTTACTTGGCGGCGCACGGCGCTATGCCCGATGACCTGCCTGCGGTTTGCGCCGCTCACCCAGTCAATTGGGTGGTGGTTGAAGCCGCCGCCGCGCCGTCATGTCGGTTGAACTGCGCGGCGCCGTCCACCGGGTGGGCGCTGAAACCCACATTTACCACACCTCGCTGGCATTGGCGCCGGCTGGGCTCAATATGCTGCTGGGCACTACTTCGAGTGGCAAAACCACGCTGATGCGGCTCATGGCTGGGCGAGAGCGGCGCGCACCGGGAGGGGTGTGGTTCGATGGCGTCGATGTCACCGGTGTACCGGTACAACAGCGCAGCGCCGCCATGGTTTACCGAGCTTTTGTCGATTACCCCAGTTGCACCGTGTTCGGCGATATTGCCGCCTCGGTAAATCGAGCAGCGGGTGGGGCGTATGGCGGCACTATTGCGGTTGACCCCATGGCTGGAGCGTTTGCCAGCGGCGCTTTGCGGCGGGCAGCAGCAGCGTACCGCGCGCGCTCGCGCTCTGGTCAAAGACGCGCGGCTGGAATTGTCGGACGAAGCGTTGGCGAACTTGGATTGCAAGCTGCGCGAAGAACTGCCCGAGGCGTTGCCGCAGTTGTTCGCCGGCAGCGGCGCCACCTGGGTCTACGCCACCGGTGAACCGCTGGAAGTGCTGATGCTAGGCGGCCATAGGGCGGCGCTGAGGGCGGGGCGGGTGGTGCGATTCGGCCCTACTGCCAGCGTCTACCGCTCGCCGGCCACGCTCGAAATGGGTTCAAGGCCAAAGGCGAACGTTCTTCCGGTCCGGTGGAGGGTATGAACACCCAAGCAAAACTGACCCTCAGAAATGCCTTTGGTTTTAGGACGTACGAAGCGATGGAAACAGCCCTATATCACGCACTTGGCAACCTACCCGAGCCGAAATTCACCCACAGATTTTGCTGAGGAGGCTGTTTTTTATCCAGTTCGTCCTTATCGTGCAGGCGTTGAATAGTGTTAACACGCCCTGAGCGAGAGGCGTTTCTGCTGCACGGTGCCACCGCCAGCACCGGCGCAGCCGCCGTGCTCGTTGTCTTAAACGTACCATCCGCGACGGACGGGTGCGGCGCCGACGGTACGTTTAGCGCACTCGGTGGAACGAGCGGCGCGCAAGCCATTATCGGACGGACTACCCAGCTCGGTCTCATGAACATCCTCGAGGTTCGCCTTGGCGCTATCGACCGCTCTACGCTAGGCCACCCCGGCAAATCCGGCTACTGTGTCGCCGAGGACGAGGCGGGCACGAGCTGGCAACCGCTTGCCGAGCAACGCGGCGTACCGCCGGGCGCCTTGGCCGTCACTGTCATGGCGGCTGGCGTCATGGCGGCTGGCGCTCCCCGCCGGATCATGAACGAATGGACTACCGTAGCCGAGGAGATACTCGAGACCTGCGCGGCCGAGATCCGCGCCAACAGGCGTCACTACTCTATCTGGCCAGGCAACTACGCCATCGTCGTTGCACCTCAGCACCGTGCCCACCTGGAGGCAGCGGGTCGGACCGAGGACGATGTCGTCCGTTTCATCCACAAACGCGCACGTATCTACCGTCGCCAATGGGCGGATGTAGGGAAGAGCGCGGCGATGACGAGTATGCGGCGCTACAGCCGGATTCATATCCAACGGTAAAATAAGGAAACGATCGGCTTTCTTGATCAGCTGGAGCGGTTGCTCCGGGAGCGCTGCGCAATCTCGCGGGTGGAGCGCTACACGAGATCGAACTATAGCGCGCCGGCCGAACCGGATATTGCCGAGGCCGCAGCCGGCTGGTCACTGGCGATTACGGGGCTCGGCGACTGAGGCAGTTGTTCGTCGCGCGGTTCGCATGAGGCCATTGCCGCGGCAAAGGCGCGCGTCCCTGCTGCCGCTGTGATGACGTAGAACTTGGTGAGCGCGGCTGAGCTGATGTCTCGCGTGTTGGGCGCGGACGGCTACCTGTTCGTCATCATCGGCCACCTTGCGAGCAGCGCCATTAGCGCGGAGCTGCTCGCGCGGGCCGGGGCGGACGGGCCGGTAACTCGCCAAAATGTATGCGTACCACGAGCTGCTCGCGCCTGCCGGGGCGAGCGGCGAGGCGATCGCGCGAATGACCGGCATTGAGCCCGCATCATGTGTTTATGGCCGAGGATTCGAGGCCTGGTGCCGGTTTGAACCGGACGGCGCGGCTGTAGAAATGGGTGCTTTTGATAGCTGGGCTCTGTAGGCAAGAGCACGATACGCAGCGTCGATTCCGAACTGCGTCCACAGCAATTTTCGGGCGCAATGCTCACCCGCGGCTTCACGCTAGACCCAGCGAGGAAATCGATGCCCAAAGCACAGATCATTCACCAGCTTGGTCCACCCGGCGTGATGCAGTGGCAGGATTGGCCGGCGCCCGCTCCTGGTCCGGGCGAGGTCAGGCTGCGGCATACCGCTGTTGGTGTGAACTTCGCCGACACCTACCACCGCGGAGGTATCTCGCACCCCTGGCCGGTGCCGCCCTGTCCTGCTGTGATCGGATTCGAGGGAGTCGGCGTTGTCGAGGGTACAGGCGCAGGCGTGACGGAGTTCGAGACTGGTGATCGGGTTGCTTATGGCATCCCGCCGCTAGGCAGCTACTGCGAGGTGCGCAACTATCGTGCCTATAAGTTGCTGCACATGCCGGACGGACTCGACGACAAACAGGTCGCGGCTTTGTTGATGAAGGGCATGACGGCGCACTACCTGTTGCACCGGACCTACGCCGTGCAACCGGATGACATCATCCTGGTACATGCGGCGGCCGGCGCTATGGGCTTGATTCTCTGCCAGTGGGCCAGGGCGTTGGGGGCCACGGTGGCCGGTACTGTCTCGACAGCGGAGAAGGCGCAGGCTGCCCGCGCGGCGGGTTGCGGCCATCCGGTCGTGCGCTCCGAGCGAGACTTCGCCGATGTGGTGCGTGAGGTCGCAGACGGCGAGGGCAGTGCCGTGGTCTACGAGGCGATCGGCAAGGATACCCTTCAGGGTTCCTTGGATTGCCTGAGATCGATGGGCGTCTGTGGGGCATACGGGCACGTCTCCGGTCCACCGGATCCGATCGACGTTATCCAGGGATCTAGGCCGCCGCGGTTCGCTCTTCATCACCCGGCCCGCCATCATGCACTACGTCGCCAAGCGCTCCGATCTGGAGGACAGCTCTAAAAATGCACTTTTTCCGCGATTGCGGCGTCAGCGCTGTGCTCGAATCATCAGGTATCACCTAGACACTGCGGTGGTGCGCGCGGTGCTTCCTTGCACTCACGAAAAAATGACTATTTTTAGCAGGCGCCCTGGAGTGAACCGCGCCGGATCTTTTCAAAGCGATCGGCGATGGCGTGCTCGATGCGAACATCAATTACGAATACCCACTGAAGGATGCGGTCAGAGCGCATGAGGCCATTGAATCCGGCACGACGCTGGGCGCGACCGTGTTGATACCATGAACCCACCGTCGGACATCAAGGCGCTGACTTTCGACAGCGGCGGCACCGTGCGCAATAGGTGTTCTCCAGTTCCAAAGCAGCGCAATGGGCCGGCACATTCGTTCGAGCATGACGGTGCAGCGCACCGCGTCCGCTCGCGCAGCCGGCCAACGGCGCGCTTCCATGGCGCTTGGTGCGCCGGCGCGCGCGGGCGGGGAACCCGGTCGTTGTCGGAGTCTGGCGGGGGTGTTGCGCTTTGAGGGTTTGGTGAACGCCCCGCCATGGAGGGCCGGGCAAGCAAGCCTGTGCAGGCTCGGGCTGGGCGAGCCTGTGGTGCCTCCGGCTGGACCGATCAGGGCCGCAGTGCGTCCTCGATAGGAAAGCTAGAGAGCACCTCGGTTCCGGTCTGCGTGACCAGCACCATCTGCTCCAGCTTCACACCCTCCCCGCCCCGGTCGGAGCCGACGTAGCTCTCGATGCAAAGCGTCATGCCGGGCTCGATGATGCCGTCGTAGCCGTCCCAGTTCCAGTCCTGGGGGTAGTAGATCTTCGGATATTCATTCGAGAGGCCGATGCCATGCGCGAGGCACGGGTAGCGGCGGGTGGAGAACTCCGGTGCCTGTACCAGCGCGCGTTCGCTCAGCTCGCGAAAGCCGATGCCGGGGCGCAACAACGACAGGTTGTGGCTCACTTCCTCGTAGGCGCGCTCGTAGAGATCGCGCTGTACCGCGCTAGGCTTGTTTTCGCCACACAGCCAGGTGCGCGAGATATCCGCACAGTAGCCGAAGGGGCCGACCATATCCGTATCGAAGGCCACCAGATCGCCCGCTGCAATGACCCGATCGGACGCTTCTTGCAGCCAGGGATTGGTGCGCGGGCCGGAGGCGAGCATGCGCCCGTCGCACCAGTCGCCGTCATGGGCGATATTGACCTGATGCAGGATCGACCAGATCTCCGTTTCCAGTGCGCCGGGCATCAATGCATCGTGCAGGCGCCGCATCGCGTGCTCCGCAACGGCGATGGCATGCCGCGTGCAGATCAGCTCTTCGGGCGACTTGATCGAGCGGGCGCGCTCCACCAGCGATTCCGCATCCACCACAGCGACGTTGCGCTCGGCGAGCGCCAGCGTGGCGCTCGGATTCAGCATCTCCAGGCTGACGGTCCGGGCGTCCCGGTCTAGCCCGATCTCGGCGAGAAAATCACACACGTCGGCCGCGAAACCGCGCGCGTTGTCGGCCAGCGCAAGCCCGCCATCAAAGGTGCAGAGCCGGCGCGGGCGCCGGTAGTCGTCAACCTGCTCGTAGCCGCGTCCAGTGGCGCCGTGAAGGACGACTGGGCCGATTACGGGGACGAACGCGTAGATGGTGGGGATACGGCTCTGGAATAGCGAGTACTCGCGCAGATCCAGCGCGTAGCGCAAGCTCACCGGATTGACCAGCACGCACAAGGCGACGCCGGCGCGCGCCATTTGCTCGCGCAGGCACGCCAGCCGGTAGCGCCGCAAGGCCTGCAGGTCCACCGCGGGCTTTTCGATGACGGCGCTCTGGAAACTCCCGTACAGCATGAGCGACCACTCCTGAAGAGACGGCGACCTCAGTCGTCCAGGGCGTTGCGCACCCACTGTTGCATGATCTGGATCGAGTGCTCCGAGCGCAGGCCGCGTTCGGGATCGATGACCAACGGGCCCGGCACATAACCTCGCGACTTGAGGCCGCGCTGAACGCTCTCGACCAGCAAGATGTCCTCCTCCACCGTGGTCGCTCGATCTTGAGCGGCCAGGCGGCGGATGGTCTCGCTATCCCCGCCGTCCACGGTGTACCAGCCGCGCCAGGCCACCACGTTCTGTGGGTCCAGCGCCCGCCAGTGGTAGGTGTTCAGCACGTTGCCCGGATAGACCTGGAACGAGAACATCGGCCACAGAAACCAGCTCGAGTACTCCTCGGCGTGCGGGCGTGTCGTGTCGATCTCATAGGTCAGCATGTCGATACCCGCGCATTCGGTAGTGTGACGCAGACAGTAGCCTTGCGGGCGGATGTCGTAGGTCTGCGGCTTGACCACACCGGAGGTGAAGGTGTGGTGGTTACGGGCGCAGTGATAACACTCGGAATAGTTCTCGACCGAGATTTTCCAGTTGCACCGCTCCTGCACCTCGACCCATTCGAGCGGCTGCAGCCGCTCCCAGTCCGGTACCCATTCCATGAACTCGTCGCGTACGCCCGGGAACCACTCGTCCATCGGTCGCGCATCGTCGTCCAGGTTGACGAAGATGAAGTTCGCGAAGACCTCGGTGCGCACCTCCGTCAGACACACCATGGCGCGCTCGAAGCCCTCGACGGCGGCGAGGTTCGGCCCGGCGCGAAGCTCCCCGGTCAGCTCGTAGGTCCAGGCGTGGTAGGGGCAGACGAGCACTCGGACCGATCCCGCGCCGGACAGTAACTGGTGCGCGCGGTGCTGGCAGACGTTGTAGAAAGTACGTACGACGCCATCACGTCCCTTGATGCAAAACAAACTCTCGCCCGAGATCTCGAAGGCGAAGTAGTCGCCCGGGTTAGCGAGTTGGCTGGCATGACCGGCGAACTGCCAGGTGCGCGCCAGCAGCCTCTCGCGCTCCGCCTCGTAGACGGACGGATCGGTGTAGTAGCGAGCGGCCAGGGCTCGGATCACGGGTGCGGTCATTCGCTGTCTCGCAGGTAGATGCCGAGCTGATGACGGCGCTGGTGGAACTGCTCGACGCGCTCGACGATCTCATCGCTCGCCGAGGCGATGACGAAGCTCAGCAGCGTCTCGAGCAGCGCGATGGTTGAGACCGACGAAGGGAAGAACTGCGGTGTGTCCACCGCTACCGTGAAGCCGTGCGCTGCACCCAGCACGATAGGCGAGGTCGGGCTGTCGGAGATGCCGATCACGGTCAGGCCCTGCCTGGAGGCGATGCGCACGGCTTCCACCACCTCGGAGCGATAGGGCTTGCAGGTGATGGCGATGATCGTATCGTGCTCATCAGCCCAGGCGAGATCATCGACCGGTGTAGAGCCGGGGCGCGGGATGGCATGGAACTGCACCATTGCGGTTGAGGCGAGATAGGTGAAGTTACGGGCGTTGGCATTGTTCACGCCGACGCCGAGCGTGAAGACGTTGCGCGAAGCCCAGATAGCTTGCGCTGCGGCCCGCAACGCCGGCTCCGGAACGGCCGCGAAGGTCTCCTCGATATTGCGGATGGCAGCGCCGACCAGGTCGGCGTAGAGCGCGCCCATCGCGCCCGACTTGCGGGTGCCCTGCAGCCAACGCGCCCGATCGGGAAAGCTGATAGCGGCACGGCGGATGGCCTCGCGAAACGGCTCACGAAAGTCCTCGTAGCCATCGAAGCCCACCTGGCGGGCCATGCGCACGAAGGTGTTGGGCTTCACCTTCGCCGCTGCCGCGATCTGGCGCACGGTCGATACGCCCACGTCCTGCGGATTCTCGAGCACGTAGCGGGCCGCTTTCCGAGCCTCGGGCGTGAGCGTATCCCATTCGGCGCTCAGCCGGCCTAGAACACTGGTTGATACATCTGTATCATTCATGAGGGGCGAGATTACAGGCCGTTTGCTCAATCTTATACAGCGCAGTACGCGGAGTTCGAAGAATTACGACTTAGAGTTCTCAGATCACGACAAGCTTGAATGGTACGTTTGTACCTCTCGCCCAGCCGCTGGCACTCTGCGCTCGCAGCCGCTCGGAAGGCCCACGATTTCGAGCGCCGGCAGCGCCGCTTGCGGGCGGTGCGTGGCAGGCCACACCGGTTCGGCCATCCCGGCCGGTCACAGCGGAGGGCGCAACAGCATGAGTGCGGAATTTCCCCGCGCGGCGCGGGCGGTCATCGTCGGCGGCGGCGTCATGGGTGTGGGGCTCGCCTACCACCTCGCACATGAAGGCTGGACGGATATCGTGCTGCTGGAGAAGGCCGAACTGACCAGCGGCTCCACCTGGCACGCCGCCGGTCAGATCACCCAATCCACCTCGAGCTTCGGGCTCGGCAAGTGCATCGACTACAACATCGGCCTCTACTCGGGCGCCCTGGAAGCGGAGACGGGACAGGCAACCACCTGGCACGGCTGCGGCTCGCTTCGCCTGGCGTACAACGAGGACGAGCTGGACTGGTTGCGTCACAGCCTGTCGGTGGGTACGGCCCTCGGATTCAACATCGAGCTGGTGGGACCGGATCGGATCCGCCAGCTCCACCGTTTCTACAACCTGGACGGCGTGCTGGGCGCGCTACACACCCCGGATGACGGTCACGTGGACCCGAGCAACGTCACCTTGGCCCTGGCGGCCGGGGCCCGGCAACTCGGCGTACGGATTATCCGCCGCTGCCGGGCGACGAACATCACGCTCGCGCCGAACGGCGAGTGGATCGTCGATACCGAGCGCGGCTCCATCCGGTGCGAGCATATCGTCAACGCCGGCGGCACCTATGCGCGCCAGATGGGCGAGTGGTCGGGCTTGCAGATCCCCACCACCTCGATGACCCACCACTACTTCGTGACCGAGCCGGTGCCGCAGTTCGCTGAGCTGCAATCGGAGCTGCCTGTGATCCGTGACGACCGGCAGGTATCGGGCTATGTGCGCATGGAACAGCAGCGGGCATTGATCGGCATCTATGAGAAGGAGAATCCCAACTCGGTCTGGGAGGAGCATTGCCCGTGGGAGGCCGAGAATGAACTCTTCGCCGCCGACTACGATCGCGTCATGCCGTGGCTGGAGAATGCGCTGGAGCGGATGCCCATCTGCGCCTCGCTCGGCATCAGCCGTGAAGTGCACGGCGCCATCTCGCATCCTCCCGACGGCAACCCGCTGATCGGTCCCGCACCGGGCGTGCGCAACTACTGGTGCTGCTGCGGCACCCAGATCGGCATCGGCTGGGGACCGGGCCTCACCCGCGAGCTGGCGCGGTGGATGGTGCACGGCGCGTCGGACCTCTCCATGCGCGAGTACGACCCGCGCCGCTTCGGTGCTTACGCGACCCCGCAGTGGCAGGTGGTCAAAGCCCACGAAGACTACTGCCTGCGCCACGAGATCCCGTTCCCGCACTTCAACCGCCTGGCAGGACGGCCCATCAAACCCTCACCGCTCTACGAGCGTCTGAAGGCGGCTGGTGCCGTGTACGAGGAAGTCTACGGCCACGAGCGCCCACGGTGGTTCGCCGTGGACGGCGTGGAAGCACGCGATCACTACTCCTTTCGCCGCAACATCGTGCACGATATCGTCGGTGCCGAGTGCCGGGCCGTACGCGACGCCGTAGGCATCATGGACATCAGCGCATTCGCCAAAGTAGAGCTGGCCGGTACAGATGCCGCCGCCCTGCTCGATCGCCTCATCGCCAACCGCCTGCCGGCGAAGCCCGGCGGCATCGCATTGACCCACCTCCTCACGCCTGGTGGACGCATCTCGCTCGAGACCACGGTCGTCAAGCTGGACGCCCAGCGCTTCTACCTGGTGTGCGCGGCCTTTTTCGAGCAACGGCTGCTCGATGAGTTGAATCAAGCGCGGGCTGACGAGGATGCCGAGGTCATCGTGCGCTCGGACGACTGGGCGGCGCTCGCGTTGAACGGACCACGCTCACGCGACGTGCTCGCCGCTTGCACCTCGGCGGCGCTAGGCAACGCGGCATTTCGCTGGTTTAGCGCTCAACGCATCGAAGTTGCAGGCTACCCGGTTTGGGCGCTGCGCATGTCCTACGCCGGCGAACTCGGCTGGGAGCTGCACCTGGCGCGCGAGCACACACTGCCCGTCTACGACGCACTGTGGCGGGCCGGAGCACCGTACGGCATCCGCAACTACGGCAGCTTCGCGATGAACGCCATGCGCATGGAGAAAGCCTTCAAGGGCGCCGGTGAGCTCACCAACGAGGTGACCTTGCCGCAGGCCGATGTCATGCGCTTCGTCAAGCTGGACAAACCCGGCTTCGTCGGCCAGGCGGCAACGGTGCGGTCCATGCAAGCGCCGCTGCCGTGGATCTGCGCCTATCTTGAAATCGACGCGGACGGCGCGATCGACGGGCATGGGGGTGAAGCGGTGCTGCACGACGGCCGCGTCGTCGGCTCCACGGCCTCGGTCGCCTATGGTCACAGCGTCGCCAAGCTGCTCGCCTTCGCCTACGTGAAGCCCGCAGCCGCGGCGCCGGGCACGGCCTTGCAGGTGGTTATCCACGGCACCGCCAGAGACGCCCGCGTACTCGCCGAACCGGTCCTCGATCCGCACAGCGTGCGCCCGCGGCAGGACCAGGCCCACAGCCACGAACATCAGGCCAGCAGATGAGCGCAATCATGCCGGCCATAGCGGCGACCAGTCTAGGCGGCCTACGCGCCCGGCTCTTCGCCGGTTGCGCTCTGGTAACGCCGCTCATTGTCGCCGCCGCCGCATGAAGCTCACGGGTATCTCCCTTGCCAGATCCCCACGGGGCGATACGGGTATGCCTCCAGCGACACGCCAGAGGTTGCCGGGCATTCACCCATCGGGCCGCTCCAGCGTCGGAACCATTGACCTTCAGACTCACCCGCAGCCAGACTCACCCACAGCATCGCGGTCGCGATTGCCGCCAATGCTGTAGACATGCTCACGGCGATGCCGATCCAGCGCCCCGAATTGACACACGATCTCGCGGTCTTCGGCATCGTTCAGCGGCCCAAATGCGGCGCTGTAGACGCCGACATCGATCGCGGTGTCCCACTCGAATGGTGGACCGCCTTCATCGCCACCGTGTTCAGACTGCCGCAGTGCGTCTGCGAGGCTTTCCGCGGCCCTTGAGCTTGCCGTAGCTCACATGAGCACAACCTTCTTGGATTTCTACTGCAGGGCGGAGCCGTTATCGGCCTACCTGTCTACGTCTTGTTCTTTAATGGCTCCTCTTGGTGGTTGTTGGCGTTCTTTCCTCTTGAGTTTGCCGGGATGATTCCCTTGTCCATAATGAGTTCTATGCTCAAGAGCCTGGAAGATACGCCGGGTGCAGTCGCTCCATCCGGACTCAACGGACCTTCCGAAGTTCAGACCACTGTTGCAGAGATCGACGCCTTCCTAGACAAGCAGGCATCGTTGTGTCGCGATGTCATTCGCAGAGATGCCGTCACATCGGCCAACGAGCAAGACAAAACCGTCCACTCAATTCGACATGACGGTCTTCAACCCGACCACCTCGCATTGATTCTCATTACCAATGTCCTCGGTAATCGGTTGACGAGCGGTCATTACCACGTGTATCGAGGGGTTCTCAGCGCCATAGGCGACGATATGCTCAATCTGTGGGGTACCGCCGTATCTGCTATGCATCAGCGCGGCTACTACTCGGACGATGAAGCGCAAGAAGATATGCGCTGGATTCAAGCGGAGATCAACAATGTCGGCTAATAGCCCTAACAAATAAGGATAGGTCAACAAATAAGGCTAGGTCGCGCGTAGCCGCGACCTGCTCCGGTGTTGGACAAGCCCGGTGTTAGGGCAGCCTTAGTGTATGGTAATTAGTTCGAGGTGTTCGGCGGCAGGCGGGGGTTGGCGGAATTCGGGCTTTGTTGAAGCCGAGCGGTAGCCTGAGCCAGCCCGGCCAAACTTGGAGGATGCC
>WLWH01000726.1_pt1 | contig 26159 bp, 15 predicted proteins | sample 6712741 | NCBI WGS metagenome assembly WLWH01 (sample SAMN12718694, study PRJNA515312) | sponge metagenome | isolation source: marine sponge | host: Mycale hentscheli | place: New Zealand: South Island, Marlborough, Capsize Point | collected 2003-05-01
GTAAGTCTTGAGATTCTAAAACCTCAAAATCTAAATTTTCTTTATCGGTATTTATGTATACATCAACACCCTCTCCTTTTTCTAAATCATTTTTACCCTTTAAGGCATCTTCACTAACCTCAGTAGTGACTTTTTCAGGGAGTGACCCTCTCTCTGAGGCAGATGTTTGTTCAGTGGTAGACTCATAAATCGGTCTACCTTGATCATCCACTCCTATTTGTCTTTTTTGCCCTCTATCAACTTCTTCAGAGTCTATTATATCCTCCTTATTTAAATCCTCAATAGTCTTGTCTATGCCGTCAATTTTAGCTTGTATCTGTTGTTTCTCATTACTACCTAAAATTTGTCCTTCTAACGCGTCTAGTTCCTTTTGTAAAACATCTCTTTCGTTTAACAAATTATAAGCCTGTTCTCTTTGTTTTTCATTCTTAGCCGTCTTAAGTGAGTTATATCTTTGGGTGGCTTTTTGAATTTTATTCAACGCAGCCTCGCCCTCTGCTTTTGAAATATCTCCGTCAGCAACTTGTTGCTCTATCTGTTTTTGAACAGCAGTTTGTTCTGTAGGTGTTAGCTCGCCATAATACTGAGCGGTTTCAAACGAAAGCGGATCGCCCGCTCTAGTGTCAAAAGTAATGGTAGACTTTCCTTCTAAACTTTTTTGCGTAGTTTGAGTCGGCTCCTTTACATTTTGAATTACTTCGTTAGTTCTGTTTTCTCTATCTACCTTAGCGTCTTCTTGAGCTTGCAATCTGTCAGCTTCGGCAATAGCTTGTTTCATCTGCTCTTTAGCCTCATTATGAGTTGTGATATCTAAATAAGCTTCGCTTATCTCAACTAGTTCTTTCTTTTGGTTTTCATTTAAGTCTTTAGTGTTGTAGTACTTAGACTCAGGACCTGTTTTTTTCTGAAAAGCATCAAAAACATCTTCCATTGAGGCATCTCCTCTAACCCCCAGTGTTTCATATTTACTTCTAATAGAAGGAGGTAGTGACATATATTTCCTCCCATATCTACCTTTAATGTCATTTAATAGAGATCTTCTCCACTTAGTGCTTATCTCTCCAGGTTTAGTCATTCCCATTCCAGCTGTTAAAATATACAGCTTCATGGCGTTAGTCAGCTTGTCATCTCCTCCAAAAGCTTCATTAATAGCGTCCCCAACCTCCATATTTTCATCAGCCAAGTTGGTAACTATATGGTCGGCAGTCATACCCACCATACCACTTGCAATTTTTATCTGACCGTCAATAGCGGTTTTTACAATATTATAAGCGTTTTTTAATAAGGGAATTCGGTTTAGTTGACCAAACAGCAACCCTCCAGCTGTGGTAGAACCTCCTAAAACAGCTCCTTGTCTTACGCCCATTCCTTCTTGATCAAATGCAGTCGCGCTTGACCCCATTACTAACCCTTCTTCAAAAGCTCCGCCTATTATCTTAACCCCACCTCTCCATAGCGGGCTATCATATTTCATTCCTACATTTTGAAAGGTTTTAGTTATAAGACCTTCCTCTCCTACTAAGCCAGCTCCTCCCGATCCTAAAAAGTATCTTCCTAAAGTAAGTTCAGTTAAAAAAGGAACCAAAGACCCACCCTCTTCAAGCAGCTCTAGTTTCATTCCAGATTTTATTCTTTTCTCTTGCTCAGGAGTAACAGTAAATCCAGATTGTTTTAATATCTCAATTTGAGTTTGAGCTATATCAGTAGGGCTTTTAGTGTCTAACCCTGTTCTGTCCATTCCTTTTTGAAACCCTCTATAAAAGGCTTCACCTTCAGTACCTGGGTTAACTTGAGCGTCTAACAAGAAATCTTTATTTAACACCAACGCTTTGTTAGCTACAATAAACTGCTCTAACTTACTGTTGTAAACTTGCGCTAATGGCGAATCAGATTTTATAAACCCTAACTCACCCTCAAACTTGTAAGAGTCATCAACAGGAATGTTTTTTACCCAATTATACTCACCCTCAACTTCACCTCCTCTTAAAAATTTCTTAGCCTCTTTTTTACTTTTTTCTGCCCATTCTTTCGGATCCTCTCCCTCTGGGATAACTTGAGGTCTTAATGTTTCGTAAGCATAAAACAATTGCCCTTTTATAATATCCCAAGAACTAGTGCCCTCGGCTACTGCATTAACAAAGTTTTTATTTTCTCCTAGTTTTTTAGCTAAATACAACAACTCAAAGTATGTTGCTCTTCTTTGGTCCTCTAGTTTGTTAACATCATTACCAACAAGAGCAGCCATAGCTTCAGCTCTTTCAGAAAGACCCTCGTTCCAATCTTTATCTTTTTGCGTGGCTTCTTTGTAGTTTATTAACTTCCCAGTCTCAGGTGAGTACAGTGCGTCTTCTCTATCTGACCCACTTAGCTCTGCGTATCGCATTTGCTGAGTTGTTAAAATCACACCCATACTTTTTACATTTTCATCCAATTTGTCTCTATACTCAGGGTCTCTAGCTAATATTGCGTTTCTTTTCTCTTCTGGAAACTCATCAAACTCCTGTAGCGCGGTCATCATATCCACTAGAGTGTCCTCAGCGTATTGGTATTCATCAAAAGAGTGAGATATCTCTTTCTCGGTATCGGACATATAATATGTTCCTTGGTGAGTTATCTCGCTGTTTATATCTCTTAAAGCTTCTTTTTTCTTGTCTTGAACCAAGTTTTGCGCCTCAGACATCGGCATTCTTTTATTGAGATTAGCTAAATACTTATCTTCGTCTATATAAGTTTTCCCATCTTCAGATCTAGCAATCCTATTAATAGTAGACTCTTCTAAGTCAGTTGCGCCTATTTGAGTCATCTCTGTAATGACTGACGTCCTAACTTCAGGATCATCCAAGTTTTCGTAATACTCATCTTTACCAGTGGTTTCTTCTTTAAATAAACCTCTAGATAGTTTTTCCTTTAAATAACCTCCTAGTCCTTTAGTTCTAGTCTCGTAGTCGTAAGACATGTCAAATACTTCGTCACCAACAGTCACAGACATGTCGGGACCCATCTTTCCAGTGTCTCGGTTAACACCTGTAGATATTGTGGTGGTAAATTTAGTTTTATCGGGCGAAAACTCCCCTGGAACACCTTCCTCTACAACTTCTGTCATTCCCTCTACTTCTTGGGAAGGAGTTGGGGGGCTTATAACCTCTCCTACGCCCTCAGGTGTGGGCTCACCATCAGCTTGTTGAGGGTCTGCTTGTTCTTGAATTTGATTTATCTCAGCTCCACTAGCTGTTGGAAATTGGGTATCTGAAGTATCCGATACAGGTTGCTCCATTTGAGTTTCTGTATCCAATGTAGTAGGTGTACTTTGGTCTTGACCACTTGATACCGTAGTTTCGTCTTTTTTTTTTAGAGATACAAATTCATTTAAATCCGCAAAAGCGCCATCTTCCATAACACTATACAAATCTTCATCTGAAGCTGAAGCTGCAAACTGTAAGAACTCCTCCTCACTAGCGAAAGCTCCTTCTAAAGTTAATGCAAATAAATCTTTTATTTCAAACATAAGTTTTGTCGTTATTGTTCTTTATACATGTCTATAATCTCTTTCTGAGAAAGATTGGGATTTGCTGCTTGTAATTGACCAACAGTCAGTTTTTTCTTAGCCGGGGCATAAGACTCAGTAAATTGATCGAGAAAGGTTTGCATCCAATCAGCGTCTAATTCAGGATTTGCTGATAACGTAACCTTATCACCTTCTTTATTAGTGTATTGTAGGTATACCTTTCCGTAAATATCTGTAATACCGAATTTAACTCCCTTTTGCCCCTTTAACGGCCTTTTACCGTTTGGCAGTTTTAAAACTTGATTAGTCAACACGTCTTTTACATAAGAATCAAGAGGTTTTCCAGAAACATTAGCGTCCTTAAACCCTATCTTATCGTCCGACTCATAAATAGTTCTTCCATATTTTCCTGGGTAATTCACCATTTTACTTAGCCCCAAGTTTTGCACGTAAGAATCAAAGTTTCCCTTCGATTTTTGAACGTTACCACTACGCTCGGTAATGTAGGCTTGAAGCTCTCCTGCTGAAGCAAAAGTAGGAAGTAAATCCTCCATCTTTTCTTTACCTTGCCTCACTATCTTCATTTGAGGAACTTTAGGCATAGCCATTAATTTTACAGCTTTACCTTTGTCGTCAGTTAAATCATACGCGCTACCAGCTTCAAACGCTCCCTTCACATCTCCATATTCATCAGTATATGTCAATCCTTTCCTGTTATAAAGCTTACGAGCCTCTGCTACCCCTGGTAAATCCCTTTCTGTTCCACTTGGATAATATGAATATAAAGCATTTTCTTTTTCTTCATTACTTAACCCTTCTAAATCCACTGTTTTCTCCACTCCATTATCCTTAAACACTAAGTCTTCTCCTACAAATTTCGCGTCTGTTCTTCCAGCACCTGGGTTATTAAACCTGGAGGCATCTCCTTCTAGTACAGCTACAACCGCTTTAAAGTTTTCTATAGCAGCGTTTCTTTTTCTCAGTTCATTAGGTGGAGTCGTTCTTTTGGATGAGGTATACTCAGGAGTAAACTGCATACCCATCGCTCTTGCTGTTTGGTTGTCAATTAGCATTTTAGCATCTGCCATCTGATTGGGAGTAAGCACAGCAACATTACTCATTCCGTCTTCGGATCTTTTTATTAAGATACCACCTTCTATGTCTTTCCCTTCAAATTCACTCCCTACTTTAAAGTTTCCACTAGCATCTAGATCATCCGCGCTATATGTAAAATAAGGCTTGCCATTATAGTACCCATTATCACCCAATACACTAGCCGCGTTATTAGGGTCGGTTAAAAGCTCCGCATACAATGACTCCATATACTGGTTAAAGTCTAAATCATTTTGTTTAAAAGCAGTGAAGCCCTGCTCTGTAGCTATCCCTTTCTGCTCGCTTGCCATCTTAAAATTACCTAACTCTCCCACACGCTCGTCAATAACAGTGCTTAGATTGATTTTTTCATGAAACATAGCTTGGGGATTGTTCAATTGACCCACAGGCACATCACCCCAATAACCCGTCCCGTTGTCAGTAAACCTAATATCTTTACCTATTAAATTAGCTGCCTCCGCATACTGCAAAGCGTTAAACCCTTGAACGATAGAGCCATTTTTGGATTCGGAAAGACTTATAAGTCCGGTGTTATAATTTTTACTAAAACTATATATATTATCCCAAGCATCTTGAAGGTTATTAGAATAAGTAACAAACTCTTGAGAGCCGAAATCACCACCCAATAAACCTTCATATTTTTTTATCTTGGCATTCTTAGCCGCAAAAGCAGCGGCAATAATTTTTTGATTATAACTATCTAGGTTTGTTAATGATGATTTAGCTTTCTTGTCTATAGCCCTGCCTCCTAATTCATTAATTTGCCTGTTTCTAGCACGCTGACCTTTTCTCTCCTCAATAACTTTTTGCACACCACTATAAGCTCTATCCATAGATTCAGCCCAATTAAATTGAGGCGCTGCGCTGTATGAGTTTTGTTTTGCCATTTTTTACTTGTTTTTGTCTAAGTAAGCTATAAGAGCGGCTATTACATCAGAATTGTCTCCACCACCACCAAGACCCGCTGAGGTACTCATTATATCCTGTCGGTATTTTTTAAAAGCATCTCTACTAGTGTCAGCTCCCGCTCCTTGTTTACTTGCCCATTTCATATATCTATCCCCAGTATATAGCGAACTTCCCTGTACAGCTCCCTCAATCACTTGTCCAACCCCAGACATCATTCCCTCTTGGTTAATTCTTTTTCGATCAGCTATCTCTTGTCTTTGAGCTTCATTCATACCCTTCTCATCACTGATCATGTCCATGGTCATATTAGCCTTGGTCATCATAGCGTCTTTCTCCCCTTGCAGTCGAGTCATATTGGTAGCATCTTCTCTTTGAGATAAGCCAGCTCCTATTTGTAAGGCTTGTTGTTGTTGGGCTCTAACTAAATTAGTAGCCTGAGCTGTTTGTTCAGCACTATATAAATTATTAGTTAATCCAGCCATCACCTCTTTACTTTGATCTAAAGCTAATTGCTCTCCTCTATCAGATGTTTGAGCAGCAGCTAATGGGTTGTATATTTTATTAATCTCTGCTTGTTGCTTAGCCAACAATCTTTGCCTTTCTCTTTGATTGGTCTGTTTTTCTTGCTGACCTTTTATTAAGTTATAACCAGACATACCCATTTTAGCTATACCCATAGCTAGCGCAGGGGTGAATACAAATCCGTAAACAATGTCAGCGGTTAAAAAAGTAGAAATAATTTGATGGGTAAATAGTAAGCTTGAAAAAGCTAACACACACTTAGAAATCACGATAATGTTTTTCATGGAGAGTAATTTTACACAAAGATACTAAATTAAGGAAAACTTTTAAATATCTCACTACTTACTGCAAACAGTTCAGATTCAGTTTGTAAATTGTTTGTAAATTTAACCTCAGCATAATACCCTCTTGACCCATAAGACTCTACCTCACTATTCTTTAAAAACAGTATAAAGTCCCCAATAACAGGTAACACGGTGGCTGTGTTAATGGTTATGGTAGAAACAGCAGGAAATATACCATTTGATATAGCCGTAACTGCTCCTATCTCAGTTATAGACGCTCCTGTGCCCACATAAGCTACGTCATTTATATTCAACAAAGAACTTATAGGTTGAGCAAAGCTAATGGTGATTGGACCAGGCAATACTCCCGCTACGTTAGAACAAGCCCCAATTCCTTGAGCAGAAGTTTGGCTTAAGTCTTGACTTGCAGCGTATCGTCTAATATTAGAGTAATAAGCGCCTTCTTTTTTAATGAAGTAATCTTTATCTATAAACCCTGTTGTTAAATCTGTAACCACCTCAGCTGACCAAGGGTCGTCACCTTCAAGCTCTAGCGTCATAAACATCTTGGCCTCAATAGGCTGATCATTAAATATTGCAGTTATAGTAGACGGATAATTAACTCCGTAGTATTGATTTCGACTTGTGTTGTCGTGGTGTTTATATATGTTTCCGTTTTTAAACGTATAAAATATACTATTCATCCCTATCATCCAGTCAGGGTGATAAGAATGAAATGACGTCCATCCATTGTTACCTGGGGAGTATGTTATTGTTGTTTTAGCCATTATGCTATAAACCAATTAGTTCCGTCACAATATGCGGTTTGGATTGCATACAATGTAGTATTAGTTGCAAAAGTGGCAGCTCCATTAATTGTCGCTCCCCCCGTTGCTCCTACATTTGCTGAAGTTCCCCCATTAGCTACTCGAATGAAAGTAATTATTTTACCCGCTGAAGCAGCTGGCAAGTTCATAGTTCCTGCGGCACCTGAAGCTGAATAAAAAACCATTCTTTTAGAAACAGCTGGGTCGTCAAACGAGTTAACAGTTTCGGTGGTATGGATTCCTGTTTCAATGTTAGTTAGTAAATTAGCGTAAGATATGCTTCTAGTAGCATACGTAGTCGCTGAAGCATCGTACTCTGACAAGTCAAACAAGTCTGCTGCCTCTAAGGAAGTAATCGGTGTATATGCTGATATTTTAACCATAATGTAAAGTTATTAAATTTATTCTATTGTTTTTTCTAAATCATTTTCAGTAGTCTTGTCATCGCCAGCTTCAGTGGTTTTGGTCACTCCACAAACACTTACATCTACTACTTGACCAACGTTATCAATTCTTATAGTAGTGTTATTTTCCATTAAAAACCACAAGTATCCTCCATTATATGGCAAGTATTGAGCTGTTGAAGTGTTAAAAAAGAAGACAAAATCATTTACTTTAGGGTAAGGATCTTCTCCATCATGATAAAACGCTAAATAAGAAGCAGTTACCGCGCAAGCGTCTGACGCATTGCTTTCAGGTTGAGAACTGTCAAGGTTAAATCTTCTATATTGAGTTTGTGGAGTTACAGTAATCATAAAGACATCTTGAACGCTTGTTCCAAAGCAATTGGTAGCTGTAACAACTATTCTATAAACGCCAGTAGTAGAAGGCGTTCCTTCAATGAACCCTGTTCGGAAGTTTATACTTAACCCTGGAGGCAGTACTTCACTTGCGCAAACACCCTGTAAAACAGCTGTCGCTCCTGACCCTGTAACCAATACGGGAGCTGAATTAGAACAAAACTGTCTAGATTGTCCCGCTCCTACTTGAGCCTCAAAAGTACTTCCACCTTCACATCGGGTTAAGTTGTAAACCCCACCCGTGGTGCCTCCGTCAATCAAATACGACTGACAAGTGCTTACTAGAGCCCATTCAATAGGATTGTTAGTTCCTACTAATTTAATATCTACTGAGTCCCCAATTTCAAAAGTGAAGTTTGGTGTATTAACAACTGGAACTGCCACCTCAGCACATGCCGCACAGTTATTTTCTATAACCACAACTCCATCGTCACCAAATGAAACATAATCTCCATCTGGGCTAACGCCTACTCTCCAATATAAGTCGCCACCAGGTAAAGCTGAAGTACCAAAAGGGTTTTCAAAAATAGTGTCCCCTAAAACAGGAAGAGGGTTTGCTCCGTTATGCCACCTAGTAGTCACAGGGACTGGAGCCGCACATATAAATGGAAAAGTAGTACCAGTGTTATTAGTTAAGAAGCTTGTTAAAGAAGTGGCTCCCACAGCAACTGACCATCCGTCATCCAATCCTGATGTTTCTACAATTAGCTCTGCTCTAGTAGAGTCTTTTATGTTTTTTGTTAAGTCTATAGTTCCGGCCCCTATCACAAAACCAGTGTCTATAGCTGTAGATCCTCCATATTTTACTATAAACCTATTAGCTGTAGCAAAAGCGTTGTACGTTAAAGTAGATTTACCAATAGTGGGTGTATAATCAATAGTAGCATAAGTGGTGCCCTCATTTCCAGAAGCACTTGTAATGGTGTTGCCTACATCAACGCTATTAGTATAATCCCAGATTAAATATAAATACCGCTCATCATTTGGTGTGGCGTACGTAAAAGACCCTGTGTAAACCCCAAGTGCTAAGGCTGGGGTTAGTAAAGTAGATGCAGCTAAAAGAGCGTCAACGTCTTCTTCTCCATATTTAGTGTTGCTCACATGATATCTTAGCTCATTACCTAACCCTGGCGCAAACGGACGCTGAGTGGTTGTGCCCAACGCTTCAGCTTTTATTTCTACCACGTCAGTCGGAGAAGGTATAGATCCTTCGCCTGCAATGCCTCTACTGTTTGTTTTTAAGGTTATTTGGTCTTCAGAAAATTGCGTATCTCTGAAATCTATTACACCACCTGTGTTACTTGTAAATGTGTACATTTGCCTAGCTTTCAAGTATATAGGTCTTAAACTAATTGGATTAGACACGGTAGATGGTTTCCCTTCAATAACCCATCCTTCAACCTCAATAGGTTTTCTTTTGGATTGAATAGTGGTTTTTCCAATAGTTTGGGTACATCCAGAAAAGTCGATTCGTAAGGAACGATTAGTGCCCGTTGTATTAGGTCGATAATAAAAACAAACCTTTCTATTTCCTGTTCCCGATAGACTAGTTCCGGAAACATTATCTATTAACACCCAGTTAGTGCCATCCCCAGTGTCTACTAAAGAAACAGTCCAATTTCCTGTTGCTTCTATTTCTACACACACTTTTGAACTTTGACTTCCTACATTAAAAGGGTTCCCTAAATCTTCATCAGGCTTAACTGTTATGTTAAAAACACAAGGCAACTCTACATTAGTTTCTGATAGTACATACTGTTGTTTAAAAGGATCAAAGGCCCCTAGTTTTTGAGTTCTAGGATAAGCAATAAAGACGTCTTTAAAATAATCTTTCATACCTTGAGAAGACACCTCAATCATCCCTTGGCCAGCAGGCATTTTCAATACTAACCCTTGCTGTGCGTCAGTAAAATACATATCGTTACCCCACTTAGCAAAACTCTCAGGGTTTTGGCTAATTCCATATTCACCAGTAAACGCAACTTGAGTTCCTAACACTTGTGATATTGAGACAATATCTCCACCGCCAACCGCGTCACTTAATAAGTTTTTCCCATACAACACCTTGCTAACTTTATCCTCTTGAAAGACCACTAAATCTGTGTCCCTAGAATATAGTTTTTGAATAGATCCAAAAAATCTATCTAAATACTTAAAGTTAACTACCGACAAGTTAAACTCATTTAAGTTGTTTATTCCTGTGTTCTCTCTATAAACACCACTATAAGTAATGGCTTCTTCTGCTCTTTGCTGTTGGTAATCATCAATAACCGAGCTTGCTCTAGGGCTATATTGAAGAGGATATTGATTCCAACCACCTCTAATTCTTAAAGCTTCTAATCCGTTTCCAAAACAGTAAGCATTGAAATTACTATTCTCTATTTGTTTAGTTGTAGCACTCGAGAGTTGAGCTCTATTTAAACTAACTTGAGCTGGAACTCCAGTTGCTTGAGTAGTGATATTGCCCACATGAGCTCCATTTGTTATCTTAAAAGTTTCGTTAGTCTCGAAATAAATATTAGGAGCGTTTAGTGAAGGTATGGTTTCAAAAATATCTACATCAGGATTTTGAATAATCTTAAACTCAACCTTAACAAAAGTGGCTGACGGCAAAAGTCCAGTCTGAACAACACCTTCATTACCTGTGTTTATAATACACATTCTTACAGGGTCGCTATAAGCTAGTTGATCAGCCCATGAAGGATATCCCCCAGGTGCGGGCGCGGCACTATTTCCCGCTTGCGTCATTTGTGCCCCTTGATTATCAACAACATTTCTACCTCTTCTAAAAATAACGTTCCTAGCGCCTATGTTGTTGCCACCTAAATCTAGGTGAGAAAAAGTAGATTGAATATTATCCTCCCAAAACCACTCCTCAATATTAGCGTATCGTTTAGAAGAATACCAAGATTGGTTAGGCGTTATTTGTTCCAATCCACCTGTGGTCGTTTGCGTAATTTGAATTTCTATTCTAGCGCCAGGCTCAATTACTCTATCTTTAAAGTTCGGAGAAGGATTATTTGGAGATACGTCCCAATTGTTGTCTTGTAAAATAGTAGCGTTTGACTGAAAAGGATTAGAGATCCCTGCATTTGTAGGCAAGTAATTAGAAAGAGGTATATTTAACCCAAGGTTGATCCCACTGTGAACGTTTACTATCCAATAATCACCAGTACTATATTGATTAGGGAGGTGTCCAAATCTTAAATTACAAATTCTAACAAACACCCCATTATCAAAGTATCCAAATTCATTACCAGCCGTCCCTGTTCCCAACATAGTTAAGTTGTCTTGAACCAATGATAAAGCTCCTGTTTGCGAAAGCGCCTCGTATTTAAAAATATTATTAGCGCCATCGGTTACAGTGACTTTCCATCTTTTACTACCGCAGTTTTGTAAGTTAGGTGTTTCATGAGCACTAAACGAACCAAAGGCGGTGGGTATTAATGATGTGGCGCTTGTTGATGAACCATAAAAAATAGGAAAATTAACAACGCCATTAGGTAAGAAATCTTGATCTTGTAGCCAATTTTCTATCGTTCCTGTATTTGATCTTTTAATTGATTGAGAATCAAATGAATAGCTAAATTGACTAGCAAAGTTAAATAGATTGTCAGGGTCATTGATTTTAAAATACACTCCTTCTAATTGAGGAGTTCCGTTATTTAAGAAATCTTTTGGCTTAGCTTCAATATCTATTACTTTATATCTTTTAACAGTGTTAGTAGCCACACCGCTTATTGTTTTGCATATTAAATATTCATCTTTTTTAACTTTATTAATATCCCCTGGCCCAACAGCAAACCACCTAGCAATTCCATCTTGGTAAAAATAAAGTGGAAATATATTGTCGTACAACTCCTTGGATTGTTTTATGAAAACTCTAAAATGAGTTGCAAAAGCTGGAGGGTTGTTAAATATCTCTAACCTTATATCATTTGCTGTTTCAGAATTTTCTGGACCAATATGAAGAGTATTAGTAGGTGAAACTAACGGAGTTGTCATTCTGCCATAATCATCTAAATAAGCTAAAGCGCATTCATAATCTCTATCACTTCTAAATGTAGGAAGCGGAGCTCCCGCAATAGACTTTTGTTTTAAATTCAAAGTAAAATTAACTTCTATAGGTTGACCAAAAGAGTCAATTAAATCAAAAAATTGAAGGTAATTTCCGTATGCGAGCCTACTACCTATAAGCTCTTGAGCTTTAGCCTTTAAAGGTACATTATCAAACAAGCGGCCAAGCTCGTCTGATGGTAATACAGTATATAGTTTGTTGTTCACAAACTCAATTTCCTTTGTTTCTAACGTAGCAACTCCACCTTCAATTCCAGTTGCTCCTGCAAACAATACGTCTATAATAAAAGTATAGTCATCTAAGATTTCTACAATTACATGGGTGCCATTATATTGAGAATATGTAAACCCAGCTGTTTGATTAATAACTATTTCATCTCCCACCTCAAAAGACTCAGGTATATCAGCGTTAGAAAATCCAGGGTTTATAACTTGATTCGTAGTAAAGCCTACATTCCCAGGGAATGCAGTTGTTCCTCCGGTAATAGCCACGTAAGCTGAAGCTTGAACATTATCATTAAACGCCCAATTATATGGACCAGGGAAACGATAAGAGTCAATTACATTTACATTAGTGCTTTGAGACTCTCTAAATAATAATTGAATCTCAGTTGTCTGCTCTCCACCTAAATGAAACCTCACATTAGCTTGATTAAACTTATTAAGCATAGATCTCAACTCCCAATCAGCAAAATTATAATCATAAGCAGAAGGATAGAAAGCGTGAGAAGAGAAAGGAGCCATGGCGCTATATTCATCATTCTCATATTTATACCTGTAAGAAAACTCTATAAAAGTGTCTTTTAGGTTGTTTTCTTCACTATTGTTTCCAGTGTCAGATAAAGTAATTGTGGGCGCAAACAGTGGCGGCCTAACAATAACAGAAATGTCATCTTCAGTAAAACCATCAATGGCATAATTTTTAGTAAAGTTTATTCTTCTAGGAGGGTTTAAGTCGTCTGTCCAAAATAAAAGGTTTCCAATAATATTTATCCCAGTAATAATATGAAATCTATCAAACTTTAATACACGACCCTTAGTGTCTTGTAAAAGAGTAATGGTAGCCCCCGTGGTTTCATTATACCTAAATATGTAATCATACCCAGTTGGTTCTGTGGTGGTTACAAACCAATAAACATTAAAATTAGCAGGATCAGTAATAGCCCCTATGGTAAAGTAGTTTGTTCCAACTAAACTAGATAACTGAGTGTTCCCTAACTGGTTTTCTATCGCCCCAACATCTGATTCAGAAGACTCAGAGACACCGATATTTAAACCATCTCTATATTGACCTTGAGGGAGCAAACGCTCATCTAGGTCTTTATTCATTATACCTTGAACAAATCCTCTTGTTAGTTTCATTTTATCCAGTTATCTCGCGCTCTTAGAGGCATTAATAATCTTCCTGGGTGTATATTGCTTAGGCGTATTTTTGCGTTCCTTAAAGTCGCCCATTTATCCCTTCTAGCTCTTCTCACAACATACTCTTGCACGCCTATCTTATTATCTAGAATAGCCCACCTAATATAGCTGTACAAAAAGTCTTCAGCCAACTTGTTAATACTAACATTGTCATTATTGCCGCCTTCCATTCCATCTGAAATGTATTCTAGCACCACTAATTGATTCTTTACGCCTGAACTGAAATTAATTACACCGCCTGCTTTGTCAATTCTAAAAGAAGGGTTTTGATTAGCTAGCTCTGTATTTAGTCCAAAACGACCACCAATTCCATATCCGAAATACCAACAACCATCTAAACACCAACCCCATTGACCGCATCTAGGGCCTTGAAGTAGGTATTGGCTTAAGTTAACACCTTCTAGTCTTTTCTTTGTAAGCTCAGATTCTTGAGCCTCCAACACATCTCCATCAATGTCAAAAAGTATTTCGCAGTTATTGTCTTGAAGATATGCTGTAGCATAATTAATTTGAGAATTTTCGTGCAGTGGATATAAAATGCCTCCTTTTTCAACAGAAATCCTAACGTAGTTAACATAGTCAGGAGGTAATATAAATTTAAGGTTGTCACATACTTCCAACTCTAACACTTTAATACTTCGCAAAGCGTCATAATTTATTTCTTGTATCCCTCTCTTAGCGTGAAATAAGACCAAATGCTTGCTTACATTATTAACTAACTTGTCGTCACCTTGATACATTAATAGAAAATTATTAACTATATCTTTAAGTGAGACAAATTGATAACTCCCCCAATTTGCGTTAGTTGGATTTACACCTGAATTAGTGTAATACTGATATGCTGTTAAATATGCCATTACGATTCTTCTTGACTAGTTTGAACTTCTTCCGATTTAGCGAACTGAATAACTTCTGGCTCCCTTATTACTACGCCCGCGTACAGTAATATTTTCATAATTAAATTTACACTATCTGACTCAGGCAACTCAAAATCTTGATAATCAACTGCTGCGTTGTTGAATATAGGATCCCCATTTGCCCCAATACCTAACCACGTCCAGTTAGGGTCTTTGGGATATCGTATGTAATTTATATAAACGTTTCCAGTTCCAATGTCAACTCCACTAGGTAGTGTTAATGGGAATACCTTTATACCACTTGCAGTGGTGTTACCAGCTTGAGGATTAGACGGATCCTCTACCATGAAATATATAGGATAATCTACCGTTGGAGTAGTTAAATTAGACCTCAACAACCTAGAGGCAGCTGTTGTACTAACTCTATCTACATCATACAATTTAGCGTAATCCGTTCCTAGACCTGTTGCGTCAAAGTACACATTGTCTATTGTGTACCAATCTATTGGGAGTTGGAAATAGTCAGCCCCTTTAATAAGCTGCTCCTTTGGTTCTCTAAAACCATCAATAACCTCAATGTATCCACGAACAATATCTGCCGACTCACTATTAGAGAGCCGTTGATTTTCCTTGGTAATCCAATTATTGTAGTCATAAAAATACTCTTCAAATATCTCTAACTGAGCTTGTTTAGCTAAAAGATTAAACTCTTCAGGTGTTAAATAACCGTTGTTGTTTTTATTAAGCAAAGCTAATACAGTGTTGCGGACTTCGTTTATCATTTAAAATTTCTTTGACACAAAGATAAAGAAAAAACTAGACTTGTTTAAAGTCTCTACTTTTAACACTTTACTCTCTTATTACAACCTGCATAGCTCTTACAAGCATATCATCATTTCCTGTTGGATTTTCTACATAAAATTCTATGTAATCGTTTTGATTCATTAGAGTACCATAGATTAATGGTATTGCCGTAGAAGCATCATCATTAACAAGTATTTCTACTTCTGCTCCTGGTAATACTGATCCATTTTTGTAAATATAAAACTTGTAGTCATCTGCTCCCCCTCCTTGTTTCTCATAGCTTATAGATGCATGTATTGATACATATACTTGTTTAGTTCCAGTATATGTTGCTCTACCAGCTCCTGTAACTGTATATCTAACACCTGCTTGTTGTACTACACCACCATTGGTATTTATAATTACAGGAGTACCACTTGATAATGCTGTATTAGTAGTGTTACCAGTTAATGTCATTACTGTACCTGAAGTAGAGTTTAATATACCTTGGTTAGCAAACACATCGTAAGTATATGTAGCTGTCTGTGAATAATCAGGTAAGCTACTTGCTTCAGGTAAGAATACTTTACCTGTGGTAAGCCCTATGTTTATAAATGCGTTAGATGATATTGTACCGAAACCTGTAGTAGAACCTGTACCTATATCAATACCATTTTGCGTTTCTTGTGGATGTATAATACACCCATTAATATTTACAGCTCCAAATGAAGCAAAATTGTTAGCTCTTAATTCTATCATTGAACAGGTAGCCCATCCAGGCGGATTAGCAGTACCATTAGTAGTTTCATCATACCAACGTATTAATTCACACGATGAAATTTCTATTTTAGATGTGTCCCTAAACCTTAAACCTATACTAGGTGCTTGTATATAGAAAAATAGTGTATTTGATATATCAACTAAATCAAATCCGTTTATATCCATTACATTGTAACAATTTCTAAACTGGCAGTTAAATATTTCAAATACTCTTGTTCTTCCATTGTTAAATCCACTAGCTGCTACATTACTTGCTCTTATTAAAAGAGATGAAGCATTTGTTGCAGATAACCAAATATCATATATAGTAAAATTAACATCTGTTATAGTTATAAAGTCTCCTGTACCGCTATACACCAATTTATCTAATTGTCTATTGTTACCAATTATTGAGATACCTTCAGCTGAAACAACTAGTCTACTACTACATGTAACTGAACCTATAACTTGATAAGTAGTATTAGCAGGTAAAGTTATAACTCCTGCTACAGGAGTTCCAAAGTCACTTTCTTGAGTTACTTCTATTATAGCAGTTAAATTAGCAGTTCTTCTTACAGAACCAGCGTTCCAGGTTAATGTATTTGTAAGTGTAGCTGTCCTATTAGAACCTATAGTGCCATCGCTGTTATATATGTTTGTAGGGCTAAATACTCCAGCGAATTCTATTGCAGATATAGCTTGAGCAGGGGTTACATATCTAACCACCCCTGTTTGTGGTCCATAAGAAAATGAATTTACTACACCACTCATTATTGACTTAGCTACAGAATCACTAGCTGTATCAGCAGCGTGTGTTACTTCTATTTGGTCTGTTGATTGGGTGGATGAGGCTCCACCTTCAACAACAATAATAGTGGTAGTAGATGATGTCCTTACACAAGTAACGACAGTATTTGAATTAATAATAAAATTATCCTTTCCTGTTACAGGTATAGATGTGAAATTACTCATGCCACAAAGATAACAAAAAAAAAGAGCACTCTTTTTAGAGTGCCCTTCTCGTATTTATGATAAAAAATATCTTATATATTATACCACGCCTATTTTACAACAACAGATTCTACTAGTAACCCATTTAATCCACCTTCTACAGTTGAAAAAGTTTGCTGAGGTCTAGTGTTGTTACTATTAGCCAACATGCCCTCTTGAACAATTGACAAACCATTTGTGTTAGGTACATGAGCGATTTCCACCGCGTCACCTGTAGTTAATGCTAGGCTTGTTTTAATATCCGAAACAGCAGTTCCGATGATTATAGAGTTGGTGTTAACTAACTGATATCCACTTTCAACTGAAGTTGAAAAAATCTTATACACTTCCGTACTCGCCATAATATCAGCAGAAATAGAAAGTGTAGTGTCGCTGTCTATAGCTGTAACTGTAGCAGATGTGTTGTCAGTAGTGTTCCATACGATTGATCCAACCGTTACGGTTGAAGTAAAGTTTTGTCCTGCCTCCACTAATTTGTTAGCGGTGGTAGCAGTTGCAGTTCCTGAATCCTCAATCTCTGCAATAGGTATTTTTAAATAATTAGACATTTTTTAAGTTTTTTTATATTAATATTTTGTAAAGATAATAAATTTATTCAACTAATTTTTCAAGGACCTCAAGGGCCTCGCTACCTTCATCAGAAATTAAATAAGAGATTAATGCACGATCAGGCTCTACATCTTTAGGTATAGTTATGATTCGTTTCTTATTCTCTGGTAAATTCCAATGAATATCTCGCTTATTATTTCTAAAAGCAATTAATCGTTGGTCAAAACTACTAGCAACCAAATATTGTAGCTTCATATCTGGGTCGTTTAGTAGTTCTAAAAAGCTTTCTGGATAGTTAGTCGCATATAACCTCACATCTCTCTTAATCTCAGCTGAGGTAAGCTTCTCTACGTCTGCTCCTATTAATACTCTAGCAACCATTTCAGCTTGATCAATAGTGAGCTCTCTAGCCGTTTGTCTAGCGTCATCTTCAGCGTTTAATATCTCCAAGTCTTCGTGCGCGTCACGCTCTTCATCAATTAATTCATATAAAGAGTTAAACTTAGGGTGGTGTTCTAAAAATGCTTGTAAGTTGGGTTTGTGAGAAGGGGCCATTAAAAAACCATCTTCAAATACAATTGGAGAAAGTACAGGGTTTTCATCTTGCTCTTCTACGTATATGCTTTTTTGATTCTCAGCATATCTAATCGCTCTATTTTGCTTTTTATTAGCATCCCAAACTAAAAGGGGTTTCTTTTTAGCTGAACCAGTATCAATTAATAAAGCTAAGGGAGTTTTTTGAGATTTAAGTCTATAGATTTTATCTCTTAATGAGTTGTCGTTTAATTTTTTCATTTTATTATATTATATTTTGTTAAAGTAATAAAGCCCCGCTTGCGCAGGGCTTTTGTATATAAGGAATCTGATTAAGATTTGAACAATACGAAGTTATTAGCTCCTAAAGTACAAAGTGCTCTTTCAGAAAGGAAGTTAACTTCCATCGCATCTAAGCCGCTTGTTCTTGCTCCACCAGCTGAACCAGTTAACCAAGTTTTGTAACGTCTGTCTTCAGTTTCTGATGCTCTGTAACGAACATGTAAGAAAGGTCTTTTAGCATTCTTTCCTAAAACTTGATCGTAAACCGTAGTAGATCCCGCAGGAACCATAACACCATTTACAGCACCACCAACAAGACCACCTCTTAAAGTGATATCATTTAAGTACTTCCAATCAGATTTGTAGAAATCATAACCTCTTCTAAATCCTGTAAAACCAAGATTAAGAGCCATTTCTTCATCGTTGTCAAACAGTCCAAAAGAAGTACCACCCGCTCCATAAGAGTTTTGAGCAGCAAGCATATCGTCAATATCAAAACCGAAGTTTCTGTTAACGAATACTACATTTTCTTGGATAGATCCTTGCTTATCTAAACGGTCTACAATTGTATCCCAATCAGCTAAAGCAACAGGACCAGCTCCTGTCCAAACATTACCTCTATCTTCAATAGCGTCAAACATACCTTGAGTACCCGCAGCTGTTGATCCAGCACCAGAACCTGGCGCAGCTGAAGCAGCTGGAGAAAGGTAAGCTAATGCTCCAGAACCACCCGCAGCGTCTACACCTTCAATCATTGACATCTCTAGGTAATCATCATAACGAAGTCTTGTTTCATGCTCTGACTTCAAATACCATAGGTATCCACTAGCTCCATTTTCAGAAGTTATTTCTACCCATCCAATTTGAGCCATATCAGAACCAGCTACAGCATACTTATCTTTAATAATAATTGGCTTATTATCAAAGAAAGAATCTTCAGCTTCTAAAGAACCTTCCATTCCTAATGTTCCTTTTTGGAATTCAGAACCATAAATGAAAGCAGTTACAGTAGTAGCAGCTGTAAATGGAGATACCCCACCAGTAGCAGCATAATAAGCTACTGTAAAAGTAGAACCGGATACATCAACTACTACAGCTTTAGCAGACTCAGCTGTTAAAGTTGAAGATGACAACATAACTGTTTGTCCTACTCTAAAGTTGCATAGTGCGCCCCCAGCCAATGTAAACACTTGCTGACCAGCAACAGGAGTATCTATCGCTCCAAACGTGCAATCTTCATATTTTGTATGTAATCTACCTTGTTCTGCCCATTTGATAAGGTCAGAATTAGTAGGCATTTCAGCTCCAACCATTCTTAGGAATGAAGCGATTGTTCTATTACCATATCTTTCAAACTCCTTCTCATAAGTATCAGGTAAATACTGATTCAAAAAGTTAAAGTCTGTGATATAATTAGTGTCTGTTGCAACTTTAGTTGCAGATGGGGTTAAACTAAACCCCGGTACATTTAATGACATAATTTTAAATTTTTAATTAATTTTTATTTATTACTTCTAATTTTTAACCCATTTCCATGAGAACTATCAACGGCTGTAATTTTCATACCTCCTGAAGACACAGTTTCTGGAGCAGACCTAACGTTACCCATGTCAATGTTTTTGCTTTTTTTAGCATCATCAGTGACGGCATCAGCTTTGCCTTGCTCGTAAAAGTACTTAGCGAAAGACTCAGGGTTCATAGCAACTGCTAATGATTTATGATAACTTTCTGCGTCTGCAACATAACCGTCTTCATTTAGGTGCATACCTATAAAGTTGTTTATGTCAGATTGAGTTTCTTTCAATTTGCTAGCTTCAGCTGGCTTATACACATACTCATTGTCGTTGACATTAAACTTGAAACCTTCAAAGCTGTCATTAAACAATTCGTTAGTCTTTTCTGAAAAAAACGCACTCTTCTTTTTACTGTCTTCTAAATAACTCTCATCTTCTTGAGATTTATTCTTGTAAGCCTCGTAATTCTTTTTATCTTCTTCACTTACCCATGGCTCCGTTGACTCAACTGGAGTTTGATATTGTGACTTCTGATCATTAAAATACTTACGAGCTTTTGCAAGTTCTTCTTTTTTAGCAATTTGTTTAGACTTAATCTCTGACTCTTCAGAATATTCATCAGTCTCAAAATTATTCTTTAGTTTAAAATCTACATCATCCTTATCTAAATGTGGATTTGTGTCTAAATAATACTCTGCTAATAATTGATCTTCAGGCACTTCGTCATAGTTTTTATTCAAACTCATGAAGTCGTTTAACCCTCGACCAGTTTCTTTTTTGTACTTTAAAAACCTAGCAACATCTTCAGGAAGTTCTTCGTTTTGCTCTTTTTGAGAAAACAACTCATCCACAGATGCAATGTCTTTATCGTACCTTTCCTTTATGTAGGAAATAATATTTTCTTCTCCTATTTTTAAATCTTCCTGAGGCTCGGTTTCTTTTTTTAATTGGTCCTGAACTTCGTTATTTTGGTTTTCTAACTCTTTGTTGTGCTTATCTAAAAGCTCTTGTTCTATTTGTTGAACACCTTTTTCTTCAACCTCTTGCACATGTTTTACTGTAAATCCTTCCATTATATTATATTTTATTTACACAAAGATAATAAACTTTTTTTATACATTTTATCTAGGATTAAATTCAGCTAAATCAAACCCATCTAAACTATCTTCATTAGATTCAAAATTCTTTGGCTTTCCTTTGCTTTGTCTTTGCTCAATAAGTTGAGATTGCTCTGTATTATTAAGGCTAATTCTTTTATCTTTTGCCTTTTCTTTCATTTCTTCCCGGCCTTTAATATTATCGGAATCTACAGTTCTGAGTTGCATATTATAATCAAACTCCTTCTGCATTAACTGCTCTTTTAACTGAGCTTCCTCCCTCTTCTTTTTAAGTTCATTTTCTGTTTGATTGTTCTGCAACTCTATATCTGCGTTCTTCTGCAAGTCAATCATTTGTTGCTTAAGTTGAGCTAGTTGTTGTTCTGTTTGAACTTTTATCTTTCCTTTTTGCTCCTCTAAAGCTTGTGCCATGGCTTGGTCTTTTTCTTCCTTCCTTTTTCTTTTAAGTTTCAATAACTCATTTGCCATTTTTAAATTCTTAACCTCCCTAATATCAATAGCGTCTTCTAAAGATATAGACTCCTTGCTTAAAGCCATCTGAATGTTTTGCTCTAATTGAGCTTTTTGTTCTTCATCTGGAGACATCTCTATAAAAATACCAAAATCATGTAGGTATAAATCCTTTATGTCGTTTAAGATAGCTACGTTGTATTTTCCAATTTGATTGGCAAATTCTTCAGCAAAGTCAGAATACTCTAAAATATCTGATATACGACAAGACAGCCCTTCAGCTAATCGTCTGGTTATAAACAAACTAGCATCTAATATATGTCTAGTGGCGGTATTAGAGTTGAGAGCCGCTAATTTCTGAACACCAACTAAAGAGTTAGGGTCGGGGCTAGACGCATCTCTAGCTTCATTAAGTCCAGTCACATCTCTAATCATATTTAAATAATGATTGTAGTTACCGATAAGCGCAGACATTTTTTGCTGACCACTACTACTTCCTAGCTCCTGAATAGGAATTTTAGCGTGATTATACTCTCCATCTTGAGTAAAACTTCTACCAATAACGCTACCCGTTTGGAAGTATAACTTAAGTGCGTCCTCTGGATTGTACGCGGCTCCCGTGCCTAGGTCTACTTCGTTAAGGCCGTCAGCGTCAATAAATACACCATCAGGCACAACTCTAGCCAATACTTGTTGTAGTTTAAGGTGAGTCATTTGAATGAGATCTGCAAAAGGTATCATTCTCTTAGTAAGAGATTCAATTTGCCCTTTATACATTCTAGGAGCGCAAGGAATATAATTAGATAAGGCTCTTTGGCTAGCAGATTTTGGTCTAACCATGTTTTTAGCTAATTCCCACTTCAATAAATAATTACTGCCCATCACCATAATGCCATCATACCACACATCTATGCGCTTCTCAATTTTAGAGAATCTCTCACTATCTTCCGGTGGGTTAAATCCTTGACTTTTTTGAATAACCTTCTCACCTCCATTATCCATTTTCTTTTTCTTGTGGACCACAGACTTGGTGGTTTTGTAATTAAAATACAAAAGCGTTACAACGTCTTGGTTAAAAACGTCATTCATGTACGGTCTCATTAAACCATAGTAATTAAACCAAGCAGAACCGAGTTGAGAGATTTCCTTTAACTCGTCCTTTGATATGTCTGGTTTAATTTTTATAATCTCTGTCAGTGGAATTTGCTTAACCTCTCCGAAATAAAAACAATCTTTAAATGTAGGGTCTTCTGTATAACTCCAAACAAAAGTAGCTGGATCAACATAATCAACTTGAACACCAGATCCTGGAAGAAAGTTGTGCTTAACAACACCCAATCCTAAATTAACTAAGTCATAGTTATATCTTTTTTGAGTATCTTGATAATGGTTTTCTTCTAACAAAGTATTAATTCCTTCTTCCTCAGCTATCTCTATAGCTGGCTTATACTTTAACTGCATGTGAAGTTGCAGTTCTTCAGGAGTTTCTGGAAGTTCTTTTTTATCTGTACTAAATGCATCTACGCCAAAATTCTGCTCGATACTCAACAACATATCTTTAGATATCATGTCGGTTTCAATTAATCTTTGGTGTTTAGATCTTTCATCTGAAGCTAAAGCGTCTTGAGCGTATGTTTTAATGTGAAACATTCTATCCATCATACCGTTAACCACTATGTCAACAAACTTAGGTATAATAGGAACTGGAGTCCAGTCTAAGTTTAAGTAAGATAAATCTCCATCTACAGCTATTTCTTTTTTATACTTCTGTATAGATTGTTCTCCCCTAGCGTAAAGCCTTCTGTTATTAAAGTCCATCCATCGACTATAATATCCACAAGTACCTCCATCTCTTTTAAACCACTCATATTGAATAGCTTGACCCACTCTTAATCCATACTCAGGGGTTTCTTTTGTTTCATCAGACGCTAGTTGATTAGGGAAGCTAATCGGGTTTAGAATTGTGCTTATTTCCTTCATTTACTTAATAATTTGGCTAGATATACCACTGTTACTATATCTTGCAAAGTTAATGCTAATTTTTGACTCTTCCTTTTTAGGGGTGAACTGATGTTTATTAGTAGCCATTATAGCCAATCCTGAGCTAATTGAAGCATCGTGTTTTGTTCTTTTTGTAATGTCAAAATGAGCCCAATCTTTTAATGTTCTATTAAAATACATAATACCCATATCCTCGGGCGGCCTATATTCACCACTCATATCTAACCCCACATATCTTTCAATGTAGCTCTCAATTCCGCTTGCATGAGCCTGCTTTATATCCTCTGATGAGTTAGGTATCCCCCCTAACTCCTTTTCCGTCTTAGAGAGCCTGTTAAATGTCTTGTCTGGTCTATTCATTGAATACTTTCTATATCCTCTGTTTTTAAAGTGATACAATATACGCGCTTTATTGTTTTCTATCAATATAGGCATACCATAAAATATGCAAGCCATTAACACATCTTCAAAGAAAATTTCAGCCGTTTGAGGTCTTGCTATGTACTCTAAAAAAAACTCATTAGATGGAGCTTCATCCATATTGAACATGGTCTTGCCGTGCAAAGACCCATTAGATCCTCTACCATCTACTGTTCCTGAAATATCATAAGGGTCACAACCAAAAGCGCCTACGTGATCATTCCCAGGGTACTTTATTCCGTTTCGGACCACGACATTGTTTCGCATGCTTTGTTTGGGTATCCAAGAAACGATAAACCTCCCGCGCGTGTCAGGAGACCATATCACCTCAGAATCTAATTCTCCATTTTTCCAATGAAAACCTCCTCTTGTTAAATAATGAGTTTTAATTAAGTTCTCATTGTAGTCTAATTGCTGATATATTTTCGTAAGGTTAAAAATAGAGTTTTTACTTTCATCCCTAAATGCGTGAGATTCAGTTCTAGGAAATTGACGATAAAACTCGTTTAACGCGTCTGGGTCACTTTTTAAAGACGCCACTTCATTGTTCCAATAGTCTATAACTCCTGTTTTTATTAATTCACCGTCTATACCCATTACCGGTTTATCAGGATTATAAAACACTGGGTGTCCGTACTCGTCTAAATACCCCTCAAAGTTCCATTCCATTGGTATAAACAATGAATATAATCCTGTTTTGGTTTGTCCATTTGAGTTTCGAGTATGAACCTTAGCGTCTTCATACAGGTCCTTAAAGTTTTGACCACCCTTAGCTAGAGAATTTGACGTTGAACCCATCAAACATTTACCAACTATTTTACGCCCAAGTCTTAGACAAGTTTTAGTTACTCGCCAATTATTTTTAATATTTTCTGGTCGTTCCCATTTTCCACTTTCATCGTGAATAAGTCGTTTTAGTTTTTCCCCATCATAACTATTGTCTGCTGTGTTCTTCCAATCTATTACAGTGTCTAGCCCGTCTAAATGAACCTCTTCTACTCTGTCTAAGTTATTTCTAGTAATTTTAGAGGCAGGAACTCTATACCCTAACTCAGTCTTAGGTTTATCCATACCATCTTGAATAGGTTTAAAGAAAAATGGATAGTTTATAGTTATAGGAACCACTTTATCCGTAAATAATTTTTTAGCATCAGGGCCAGTTTTAGAAAGCACTCCAAATCTTTTATCACTTGAAATAGTAGCTAAGTTAACTATTTCATTAGCTGCCATAAAAGAAAAACCAGAACGCCTATTCTTTAAGTAGCACATTCCGTAACATCGATCATCCGCTTTGCATGCTTCCCAGAATATAAAAAATAGTCTGTTTGACTCTCGGAACTCGGCTTCTCCAACATCTATTTTAGTCCATTGGAGGTACATGTAATGGCTGCCCGTCAAATAAGTATTTACTCCATTGTTTTTAAACCAAAACCCGTTATCCCTGTACTCAAATTCTTTGTCAATATAACTGTGATATTTCTCTTTGAACTCTTCTGGATAATCTCTCCAATCAAATATTGTTTTTATTCTATCTAGTTCTTTCGGCTTTTCTAATCTTCCCCAATATTGATCTGCCTTTTTGTTAGATCTTTGGTACACATGTTTTGCTTTCGGCAAAGCTATTTTTAATCCTTGTATTTCATACACTTCACCTATTTCTCCGGTTCGACTTATAATAACTATGTCGTACTCTTCATTGTAGCCGTATTCCCACTTTTTATATTTATTAAACCTATCAAGTTTTGATTTCTTAATAGGCTCTATTATTTTATATAAAGTTTGTTCGTACATTACTTCTTAGATCTTCTTTCGGCAAACCCTTTAAAAGACTTTTCTTCTTTTGTTTTTTCTACAGGCTTTTCCGTTAAAGCCAAATCTTCTTCTTCGATCCGCTTTAATATTTCAAAAGCATCAAATATTGCAAGCTTTTTAGTAGCCGCCGCATTCTTTAATCTATCCGCTGATATATCTTCTCCACTATCCACTATAGCTTCTTCTGCTACTTTGATAAGCTCATTAACAGCTTTGCGCCCAGCTTGGATTATATTCTTTCTCGTTTCTTTGGTTTCCATAACTAAGAACTATATTATTTGATTTCATACAATATAGTAGCATGCCATTAAAAACAAACTCAAATTCAGAGTCCGGGGTAAAGCAAACTACTGATCCTTCTGGTATACTTAATTCTTTATTAGGGTATTTAAGTATGCCATGAAGTTTTTTTTCATTATCGTTATCTAGATAATTATCCGATCTAATAGGCTGAACAAAACAATAACCGTGAAGAGCCTGCCAAAATTCCGCGCCACTTTTATTTGTAGCGGGTTTGCGGGCGTATATCTGGTCGGGAGCAACAGCGTACATATCATCAAACATGTAGCTTCTACCGTTTTTTTCTTTACCTCTTATGTCGTAAAATCTT